>Ga0181589_10000009_pt1 | contig 107966 bp, 92 predicted proteins | sample 071ome_25_FD_132444 | JGI IMG/M metagenome (GOLD analysis project Ga0181589, IMG submission 132444) | Coastal salt marsh microbial communities from the Groves Creek Marsh, Skidaway Island, Georgia - 071410BT metaG (megahit assembly) | ecosystem: Environmental > Aquatic > Marine > Intertidal...
CTTTGGATAGTAAGCGGACATCAAAGAACAAGCTATTTTTTCGAAATATGTGCGCTGAAATACACGTAGCTCTTACAAATTAAACCAACGCTGAGAGAGCCCGCTACTGAGTGCCAGATTGTCGACCATCTGCGTCATGGCATCATGATCAATACCTTTCCAGGCAAGCGTTTCCATGTCGGGTTCAAGGTGATCCTGCATATGCATATCGCACACGATGGTGGTGAGCAGTTTGTTAAGAGGTAGCATGTCGCGATGAGCATGTAACAGGGCTTTGATGCGAGAGGCCCCCCGAAATTTCATGTCGGCGATAGCTTCAATATTATTAAGAATGCTGTCGACATCGGGAAATTTTTTTAGGATTTTGGATGCCGTGGTATAGCCGACTCCGGGAATGCCAGGAATGTTGTCTATCTTGTCTCCTGACAGAGCCAGCATGTCAGGGATCTGCTCAGGTTTGACGCCAAACTGTTTTTCAACACCTCGCCGGTTCAGTACAGTGCCCCTGGCAAAATCCCACCAGGCATCTTCTTCACCGATAACCAGCTGGGTCAGGTCCTTGTCGGCGCTTACTACCGTGATCGCGAAGCCCTGATCCCTGAAATAGGTGGCCAGTGACCCAATGATGTCGTCAGCTTCAAAGCGGTTGCTGCCGAAGTCTGGAATACCGACAGCCTGGCAAAAGGCTCGGCACTGGGCAAACTGGTGTATCAGTTCGGGAGGAGCAGGCGGGCGATTGGCTTTGTACTCCGGAAACAGTTCACGCCGATAGGATTCTGTCTGATTGGCGTCAAAGGCACAGGCGATATATTGCGGCTGCTTCTGCCTGATCAGCTGAAATAAAAAATCACTGAAGCCGAATACTGCATTACTGGGCTTGCCCTGCGAGTCGGTGATACTGTCGTCATAAACGTGCCAGGCACGGAAGATATAGATACTGGAGTCAATCAGGTAGGCACGGGGTAAAGGCATGTATCGATTCTAACGGTTTCGATAAACCGTTCCCAATGTTTTTGATATGATGAGCACTTTACCCGTTCAAGAAGGCTTAAATGAAGCAGCAACATTGTGTCATCGTCGGTGCCAGCCATGCGGCAGCCGAGCTTTGCATGAGATTGAGAAAAGAAGGCTGGCAGGGAAGGATTACCCTGGTTGGTGAAGAACCCTATCTCCCCTATAACCGACCACCACTCTCCAAAACCTTTCTGGCGGGTCACAAGGATACCAGTGAGCTGCTGATTCGCCATGAAGGCGCTTATGAAAAGGCACAGGTGGATTTTTTTCTGGGAGTCAAAGCGGTCAGTGTCAACAGAGACAAGCACAGTCTGCTGCTGGGCAATGATCAACAGCTTGAATATGACAAACTGGTACTCACCACCGGTGCCCGGGTCAGGAAACTGGACATAGCAGGCGCCGATCTGGGAAATATTTTTTATTTACGCAATATTCATGATGCGAACCTGATTCGCCCGCATATCCGTCAGGGGCAAAAAGCCGTGATCATCGGTGGTGGCTATATTGGTCTGGAGTGTGCCGCCATGCTGCAGAGCAGCGGCATGCAGGTCACAGTGCTGGAGCGAGACCAATGCATACTGAACCGGGTTTCAGCTCCTGAAATATCAGCATTTTTTACCCGGATTCATCAGGAGGAAGGGATAAACATACAGGCCAATGCCGAGACTGTAGCCTTTGAAGGAGACGGCAGGGTCGAGGCAGTGCTATGCCAGGATGGTAAGCGTTTCAATGCTGACCTGGTGATTGTCGGGGTGGGTGTTATTCCAAACACAGAACTGGCTGCCGAGGCCGGCTTGGCGGTCAATAACGGTATCCAAGTCAATGAGTTTGCTGAAACCAGTGACCCGGATATTCTCGCTGCCGGTGACTGTACCTATCACTTTAATCAGCACTATCAACGCTGGATGCGCCTGGAATCGATCCAGAATGCAGTCGAACAGGCGGAGGTTGCCGCTGCGACCATTTGTGGCCGGCGTGAAGCCTATGATGCTATTCCCTGGTTCTGGTCAGACCAGTTTGATCTGAAATTGCAGATTGCCGGGTTATCGACGGGCTATGACAATTTGATTGTTCGGGGTGAGCTGCAGCAGGGTCGCAAGGTGGCCGTGTTCTATTTTGCCGGGGAACAGTTGCTGGCGGTGGATGCGGTCAACAGTCCGCAGGAATTCCTGTTTGCCAAACGCGCCATGGCACAGCATGCTGACCTGGATCGTGAGCGCCTGGCAGATGCAGATGTTCCCATGCGGGAACTGTTGCTTAACTAGGCCAGATTGCTCATCCGCTCACTCAGGCGGCTGATTTTATCGGAAATAAAACTTTCCTCGTTATGCTTTCGCTCCAGGTAATAAAGCAGGGGGGATAAAAGATAAGCTCAAACAAGAATAGCAAGTAGAAGAAAGCTGCGCCGAACGGAATGACTTCTGGCGTATCCTTCCAGGTGGCAATATCACTATCCAGGTTAAAGGCCAGTTGCAGACTGACATAAATAAATATGCCCAGTGACCAGCGCAACAGGGTTAAATAGGCTCGTTTCTGAGTGGAAAACAGGTCAAAGACCAATAGGGTTCCCCCGCCGAAAGTGAGAAAAATCAGCAGAGCGTAAAACAGCATGCCAGCCATGCCGTCAATGTCGTAGGCCACCCAGGCGAAGATCCCGGCCACAATCACAAACAGCGCAAATCGTATAATACGCACCAGCAGGCTGGATATCTGGATAATCAATGGCAGGATGACCAATACTCCGCTGGCAACGGCGAGAAATTCGGCCTGGATGATATAGCCCAGTGACTCCTGGCTGGTCCAGAACAGGAAGCGCTCACTGAATAAAAGGGAAAAGTTAAAGACGAACGCCATCAGGAGTAGGGGTATTGAGGCTGCCAGGCAGTATGCCATGACCCGGTTGCGTTTAAGCGTCTTTTTCATCCTCTAGCCTGTCGCTCCTGGGGTAAAGATTAGTAGTGCAGACGCGGTACTAATATTCAGAAGCTACGATATGCAATTCTCCGGCGGGATGCAATTATTCTGCCTTTAACAGGGTCTGTATCTGGTGGAACAAAGGGGTATAATGCGCTGCGACTGTTCACTCAACAAATGTGATATGGAGTAATGAATGCCTTTAGTGAAATATGTCAGCTTTGACGGAACTACCAATGAGATAGATGTGCCGGTTGGCGATTCAGTCATGCAGGGAGCTGTAGACAACATGCTGGATGGCATCATTGCAGAATGCGGTGGTTCCTGCAGTTGTGCAACCTGCCATTGCTATGTTGATCAGGAATGGGTGGATAAGATTCCTCCAGCCAGCGAAATGGAAAAAGACATGCTTGAATGTGTTCTGGAACCCCAGGATAACAGCCGCCTGAGTTGTCAGATCAAGATAACCGACGAGTTGGATGGACTGGTTATCCGCCTGCCGGAATCACAATTTTAAAATTAGTGAACTTTTAAGGAACTTTTACGGGGGGCTGTGTTCCAACTAAGTGTGCAAGAATTTATTGCCGCTCCCTTGAGATATATTTTGAGCCCGCTAAGGCAACTTAGCGGGTTTTTTGTGAGTTTCTTAACATTCCCTGCTACCAGAAAACAGTAGAATCAGCCAAAACAAGCCGGATTTTGGTTGTATCTCATGTTTCAAGAAACACATCGGCGCTATTTCAAACCTGATTTTGCTGCCCAACTCAAACCCCTACGGGACTCGGACACTCTGCAGGATCTGATTGAGATTCTGCAACAGAACTATATCAGCGAGTGTTCGCATAGCCCTGTAGGAAAGCATAGGACTGTCTGCAGTATCTGTGGGGCCCGCAGCAAACGCACTTCTGCTTAAGAGTCTGACTTTTCTGCCGGCAGGGATGCAGGCGTATCAACATCCTGGGTAATCCCCCAATCCGGACACTCCAGCTGGAAAACCCTGTCCTTGTTATCTTGTAATAGTTGTCGAGCACCCTGGTCAGCATCCAGCTGCATCAGGGCGGGGTAGAACTCAGCATGTATGCCGACCGGGTTGCCAGGCCGGCCCTGGCAATAGGGGCGCACCAGCCGATGCTTGAGCATGGCCTGTTGGATGGCGCGGTAAGTTTCTGGCTGCACATAAGGCATATCTGCCAATGCGACCAAGAGGGCAGGCCATTCACTGGCTTGTGCAATGCCTGCAGACAGTGAAAAACCCATTCCTTCAGAAGCCCTGTCCGCAATGCAGATGGACCAGCTGGCAGCGTAGGGTTCAGCCAGCGCCTCATCGCCGGGATGCAGAACCAGCAAACGCTGGGTAAAGCTGTCAGGAACATTAGCAAGGGTGGCATCCAACAGGGTACTTCCCTCATTGAAGCTCGCCTGACGCTTGTCAGCATTAAAGCGTTTGCTGTAGCCGGCAGCCAGCATGATGATGCCAATGTCATTAAGTGACTCAGGCATTTTTTTGTTTAAGGCTGGCCCGTAACTGAGTCAGTTCTGCGAGGATAGCGATTGCAATTTCCGGGGGTGTTTTACTGCCGATATTCAGACCAACCGGTGCGTGCAGACGATCTATCTGTTGTTGCGGGATGTCCAGCATGGCAAGTCGCTCCAGACGCTTTGCCGTGGTATTGGCTGAGCCCATGGCGCCGATATAAAAAGCATCATGCTGCAGGGCTTCCATCAGCGCCATATCGTCAATGCGGGGATCATGACACAGGGCCACTACGGCGGTCTGCTGGTCAATGCTCTTGGTGCGCAACCAGTCATCAGGCATGCTACTGGCCAGTTCGATATCCTGCTTGGGAAAATTTTCAATCAGATCTGGCCTGGGGTCGCAGATGGCGACTTCATAGTCGAGGCCGAGTGCCATTTCGGCAAGATAGTAGGCGACCTGAACAGCGCCGATTAACAGCAATTGAAAAGAGGGGCCATGTGTCTGTATTAGATACTGATCAGTCAGTCTGATGGCTTCGTAATGAGTTGCCTCCTGTAGGGTGGTGGCGCCGGTTTCCAGATCCACAGTACGGGTGATCAGTTTACGTTGCGCCATAGCCTCGGCCAGCTGTGCATATAGCTCGCGTTGTCGGCCATCGAGCGGTTCAACGATCAGCTCCAGTTGTCCACCACAGGGCAGGCCCAATCGCAGGACATCTTCAACGGCTACACCGTATTTGATTCGCTCGGGTTTGTCGTTTGCCAGTTCCGCTTTGACAATGCTTTCGCGCAGATCATCTTCAACACAGCCGCCGGAAAGAGAGCCGCAGTAGAGTGCATCTTCATTACAGGCCAGCAGGGAGCCGACCGGTCTGGGGGAAGAACCAAAAGTGGAAACAATCGTGCACAGCCAGCATTTCTTTCCGGCATTCAGCCATTCGCTGAGCTGTACGATGACCTGTTGGTCCAGACTGTTCATAAGGCTTCCCCGTTGTTTTCAAAGCGGTATAGTGTAGCGTAATTTGGTATGCTTTAGCGCCCGGTGGCTTGAACAGAGAAGGTAGGCATGAAATTCAGACCCTGCATTGATTTGCATCAGGGCAAAGTGGTTCAGATTGTTGGTGCTTCATTGCAGGAAGGCAACGACAGCTCTCTTACCATTAACTTCAGCAGTGATTCCTCCCCAGCGGCATACGCAGAACGCTACAAAAATGATGGTCTCCGTGGTGGCCATGTTGTTTCACTGGGCACAGGCAATCAGCAAGCTGCGCTGCAGGCTCTTAAGGCCTATCCGGATGGCCTGCAATATGGTGGTGGTATCAGACCGGAAAATGCTGCTGAATTTCTCTCGGCTGGAGCCAGCCATGTCATCGTGACCTCCTATGTCTTTCATGATGGCAAAATTTCGATGGACAGGCTCGAAGCCTTGCTGAAAGTGACCGGTGCCGAAAGACTGGTGCTGGATTTAAGCTGTCGACGACAGGGAGATGATTACTTCGTGGTGACAGACCGCTGGCAGCGTTTTACCAGTGAAAAAGTCGGACCGGAGCTGCTGGAGATGCTGTCTGGATACTGCGCTGAATTTCTGGTGCATGGTGTCGATGTAGAAGGCAAGCGCCAGGGTATCGAGGAGGAACTCATCAGCTTGCTGGGAGAGCATTCACCTTTGCCGGTGACCTATGCCGGAGGTGTGAAAAATCTGTCTGACCTCGACCGGGTCAAAGCGCTGGGACAGGACCGCGTCGATTTGACCATTGGCAGTGCGCTGGATATCTTCGGCGGCGACCTTGCTTACCAGGATGTGCTGGACTGGCTGGCTCAACAGGTCTAGCGTCTCCTATAAAGTTCTTCCAGGCTAATGCTTTTATTGCTCTGTACGATGAGCCGGGCATGTTTGCGGTTTAACAATCCCGGATTGGTGACCCCGCAGGAGTTGGCAATAATATAAAGCTCCTTGAGCATGTTTTTCTGGTAATTGGCGACACGCTTGCTTTTATCCTTGACCACCAGCCCGCGCTGCAAACCGGGGTTGTGGGTGGTGATACCTGTCGGGCAGGTATTCTTATCGCACTGCATGGCCTGAATGCAGCCCAGGGAAAACATAAAACCCCGTGCTGACACCACACAATCAGCCCCGGCGCATAAGGCCCAGGCTACATCCGCCGGGTTGATCAGTTTGCCCGAAGCAATCACTTTTATGCGATCACGCAAACCATGTTCCACTAGCTTGTCCACCAGCAGAGGCAGTGTTTCCTGAATGTCCAGGCCCATGTCGTCAATCAGGGTCAGAGGTGCGGCGCCGGTTCCACCATCACCGCTGTCTACCGTAATGAAATCCGGGGCATATTCCAGGCCGCGCTGTTTAACCATACTAAATAGCTGATCCAGCCAGGCACCATCGCCAATGACTGTTTTAAAGCCGACAGGCTTGCCGCTAATGATGCGGATATGATTGAGCTTGTCCAGCAACTGCTCATCATTGGTGATGTCCAGATGGCGGTTAGGACTGTTGGATGTCTGTCCGACCGGAATCAGCCTTATTTTGGCGATTTCCTCGGTGACCTTGGCGCCAGGCAGTATGCCGCCCTTGCCGGGCTTGGCACCCTGGCTCAACTTTATTTCAATCATTTTGACCTGCTCATGGGAAGCCACGATGCGCAGTTTTTCATCACTGAAATGTCCATTACTGTCGCGAATGCCATAGTTGGCCGTTCCCACCTGAAAGACCACATCACAGCCGCCTTCAAGGTGCCACTCACTCAATCCACCTTCACCGGTGTTGAGCCAGCAACCGGCCTTGGCCGCGCCTCTGGACAGGGCGCGAACGGCTGGTTTGGAAATGGCACCATAACTCATACCGGAAATGTTGAAGATGGAGTTTGTACTGTAGGGTTTCTCGCAGTAGGGACCGAAGATAATGGGTTTAATGTCGGTTTTTTCCTCAGTCAGTACCGGGTAGGGCGAGTTGATAAAGAGAATGTTGCCGGGTTTGGATATGTCGTACGTAGAGCCGAAAGCCTGTGCATTTTCCAGGTTCTTCGCTGCACGGTACACCCAGGATCGCTGTGCCCGGTTAAACGGCATTTCTTCGCGGTCCATGGCGAAAAAATATTGCCGGAAAAATTCACCCAGACGTTCGAAGAGATAGCGAAAGCGGCCAATCAGTGGATAGTTGCGGCGAATGGCATGGGTCGTCTGGAAGATATCAATAACATACAAAATTACGCCAATCAGCAGTATCAGGCCGACAAACATAATAAAAATGTTTGAGAGAAACACGGAAAGGGGCGCCAGAAAGCGGTCGAAAAAAGCAGCAATGCTATCCACAACAAAATCCTGCATCATGAGAACACACTGCATGATACTCACAGCAGGCGCTGTCATCTAGTTCTCTCTGATGCCCGGCCAAGGTATTCAGTCACGGTTCAGTGAGTATGTGCTCTACTCAGCTCACTGATGAAGGTAGGCGATACAGTCGCTTTACGCCATAATGTCCCTTTACAGGGATAACAAGTTGTCACGCATGTTTGAGTTAATACTGGCCTCGGCTTCACCCCGGCGACTGGGGCTCCTGCAGGATCTGGGTTTTGAGGTCAGCTGCAAACCACAGAATATCGATGAAACGCCCCATCAGGGTGAAGCACCGGAAGCACTGGTAAAAAGACTGGCACTGGAAAAAGCCAGAAGCGCATTGGGCTCCCTGGACCCGAGGGACCAGAGAATGGTGCTGGGCTCGGATACTATCGTCCTGTGTGAAGAACAAATTTTGGGAAAGCCGGTCGATAAGGAAGCGGCCTGTGCCATGTTAAGATTGCTAAGCGGCAGGCAGCATCACGTGATTACCGCTGTTGCGCTTCTGGATCATCAGCGCGAAGCGGTCGATCTGTCTAAAACCGCTGTGAACTTCAAAGAACTCAGTGATGAAGAGATAGAACGTTACTGGGAAACGGGAGAACCGGCTGATAAAGCAGGGGCCTATGCCATACAGGGCTTGGGGGGCATGTTTATTTCCGGGATAAGCGGCAGTTACAGCGGTGTTGTCGGGCTGCCGGTATATGAAACGGTCAGATTACTGGCCCAGTTTAATCTGGATACAAGCAGCATTTTGAAAAGCTGTCATGAGCGAAACTGACTTCAAGGGGCAAACAGATCTTCAGACTCTGATCAGGCGCTTGAGCTGCCTGACGGTGTACTGTCTGCGTTCCCTTTTCTGGCTGTTCCTGGCTTTGCTGATAATTGTCACGCTGTATTTGAGCCTTGGACGTCTGCTGATGCCACTGCTGGGAACCCAGCGTGACTGGGTTGAGGGTCAGCTCGTTGAGAGTCTCGGCGTTGATATTCAGGTCGGTGAACTGGAAGGTGACTGGTTTGCCTACAGTCCTATTTTCAGACTCTACGATATTGAAATCATTCAATCACAGGATTCCCCGGTAGCTCACCGACTCAAGCAGCTTGGGGTGACCCTGAATATCCCACAGAGCCTTTTGCAAAGGCAACTGATCATTGACCGGGTGATCATTGATGAAATGAGTCTTTCTCTGGAGCAAGATGAGAACGGACGCTGGGGATTGAGCGGTTTTGGTTTTGATGAGACAAATAGCTCTGAGGATTTGCTGAATATTCTGTTCAATACCTCACGAGTAAGGTTATCGGAATCTCAACTGTTGCTGCAAACGGCAGGTGGCAGCAGTTTCAGTCTCAATAATATTTATCTGGATATTGAAAATACAGTGGGTGAGCATCAGGCCCAGTTACAGTTCCGTCTGAATCAGCAGCCAAGCCCCTTGCAAATGGCTGTGCAGTTGCAAGGCAACCCCCTGGCAGAATTTGAGGCCCAGGCCTATCTGGATATTCCCGGTATCGATCTCATGCCTCTGCTCGCAGGCGGTGATCAGCAGCAGATGAATTTTTCCCGTTTCGATGCTGCCGGGCAGTTATGGCTGGATTTCAATCAGCAGGAAATGAAGCAGGCACAGGCCCTGATTGAAAACTTCAATCTGTCGGCCGAGTTTTCCGCCAATACACAAGCGGTGCAGATAAATACCGGAAGTGTGGAACTGGCGGTACGGCAAAATACGGGTAATACCTGGGAAGTCTGGGCACAGAATCTGCAATTTGATTTTTTTAACAGACCCTGGGAGTCAGGTGATTTCTTTGTCCAGCTGGCGGCTGATGAGCAGGATATTACAATGGCTGTTGAGGCAGAATCAGTTGATCTGGCCATTGCCAGTGACATGCTTGGAGCCCTTAATCTACCGGACAGCCTGCGCTCGGTCCTTTCAGATTTGAATCCGCAGGGTCAGTTACGTAATGTGCAGCTGCAGACTGATTTTTCCGGAAGCTACCCGGGTGGTTTTAAGCTGGCAGCCAACCTGGCCGAGGTCGAGCTCGGAGCCTGGAACCAGGCCCCCGCCGGAAGCGGTATCAATGGATACCTTGAAGCGGATCAAAGTAGCGGGCTGGTGGAACTGGATTCATCGGATTTCACCATTCACCTGCCGCAACTGTTTGAAGACAGCTGGCACTACAATGCTATCAATGGCCGGGTTTTCTGGGAGGTAAATGCGGGGCGGGTAAATGTTCGCAGTGATGTGATTGATGCCCGCAACCAGAATCTGCATGGTCGCGTTCAGTTTGAGGTTGATAATTATCAGCTGGAGCAGGGAGCTTGGGACGCCAACCTGATCTTGCTGATTGGTGTTCTGGATTTTGATGCTGCCGACAAGTCGCTCTACCTGCCAACTTTGAGCAGTATCAGTGGCACGATGGACTGGCTTGATACGGCCCTGCTTTCCGGACGTGTTGAAAACAGCGCCTTTGTGTATCGTGGCAAGACGGCAAATGCCTACAGTCCCTTCCAGCAAACTGTACAGACTTACTATTACGGCAATGAGCTCAGCCTGCGCTTTCTGGAGGACTGGCCTACGCTGGAAAATACCCGCGCCTTCGTTAAAGTTGATAACGACCGGGTTGATGTAAGGAGTGACAGTGCTCTGATCGCGGATATAGCGTTGGGTGAGACAAGTGCAGAGATTCGCCCCCTGCCGGGCATGAGTGGCGCCTGGTTAAGCGTTGATTCACAGGCAGTGGCAGGAGGTAATGCCGGGTTGAATTTTTTGCGGGATACTCCGGTACGCGAAACCGTCGGGGATTTTCTTGATGAGTGGCTCCTGCAGGGTGATGTCGAGCTGGAAATTGATTTGGGTATTGCCCTGAATAATGCGGATCTGGTGAATGATATACGAGTCAATGCGATCACTGGTGGCAATGCCCTGACTATTCCGGCTTATGATCTGCAGTTTGATGAAATCTATGGGCCGATCAGCTTTCAGAGCACCGAGGGTTTGCGGGCCAATGGTCTCAGCGCACGACTCTTTGGTTATCCGCTGGCTGTCAGAATCAATACCGAGGATGAGCGACTGATGATACGGGGCAATGGCCGTATCTCTAAAAGCAGTCTGCAGGACTGGGCCCTGCAACCGGAATTTGTTCGCAGATTACTGGATTACAGCGAGGGTGAGTTGAGTTATGAGACCCAGCTGGCAGTCGCCAGAGCCGATGATGAAGGCGTGGTTCGCAGTGAGCTGAATCTCAGCAGCGATCTGACCGGTGTCACCTTTAATTTACCCAGACCCCTGGATAAGCCGCAGGATGAAAATGCCCGGCTCAATCTGCGTTTTAATTTTGGCCAGAATCTGGAGCAGATTGTCCTGGGGTTCCGGGATCAGCTTAGCGCCAATCTGAGTTTCAGGCAGGGTGAGCTGCGTGGCGGCGAAATTTACCTGGGTGCCCGTGATGAAAACTTCCTGATACGGGCGCTTAATAATGAACCGGGCCTGCTGATCAATGGAGCCATCAGTGATTTTGACCTGCAGGAATGGCAGACGCTGGCCGCGGCGTTTACTGGCAGTCGCGACAGCTCGGCCAGTGATATTGTTCGCGTCGTTGATCTGGATATCGGTAACCTGCATGCTTTGGGGCTGGACCTGCCAGCAATCAACACTGTTTTGCGCCGACAGGGCCGGGCCTGGTCATTGTATCTGCAAAATGAGCAATTAGAGGGCGACTTTATCTTTCCTGATGATGTCACCCAGCCCTATGAGATTGATCTGAGCTACCTGCGTCTGCCCAGAGAAGAAGAGCCCGAAGGTGCAGCCGATGTTGAGGAAGAAGAGGTCGATATTCTGGCCAATGTTGATCCGACTCAGTTACCTGCCATGAATTTTAGTACGCAGGAATTCAGCCTGGGTGATGGGAATCTTGGCGCCTGGTCTTTCCAGTTACGCAGCAGCGAAGACGGTGCAAACATCACGGACTTGAGGATGCAGTCATCGGACGCGAGCATCCTGGCACTATCAGGCGAAGGGGGCGCCACACTGGATTGGCAATATATAAACGGTGAGCATCGCAGCAGCTTTAACGGTCTCTTTGCTGCCGGTAATCTGGCGGAAGTCCTGCCGAGTTTTGGCTATGATGCAGTGATTGAAAGTGAAGAAGCGCGTTTCAACAGTCGTCTGGCCTGGTCAGGCTCACCCGCAGTATTTGCCATGAAGAAAGTCAGCGGCAGGGTTGACCTGCAGATGCAAAATGGCAGTTTTATTGATATTGAATCGGGCTCCGCCCGTTTGTTTGGTGCCTTCAATTTTGATGCACTTGTCAGACGCCTGCAGCTGGATTTTTCAGATTTGTATGAACGTGGTCTGGCCTATGACAGTATCGGTGGCATCCTCGATTTCAATGACGGGATTGTCAGAACCCAGAATAATTTTCTGATTCGCGGTCCTTCCAGTACCATCAACGTTAATGGCCAGCTCGACCTGGTGGAGGAAACCATTGATGCCGATGTGCTGGTCAACTTGCCGCTGGGGCAAAATGTATCCATGGTGGCAGGAATACTGGGGGCCTGGCCCATAGCCATCACGACCTATGTGGCGAGCATCCTGTTCCGTGACCAGCTGGAAAATTTCACCACGGTGCTCTACCGATTGGAAGGCCCCTGGGATGATCCAGAGGCCGGTTTTGAATCGGATAATGAAGCCGTCGAAGAGGCGATGGAAGAAGTGGGAGTTCTTGAGCCGGATGCCGGATAAAGCCGTTCTGACCAACCTGATTGCACTGATTATTGTCATACTGGGTATGATGCTGCCAGTGAGCTATCAGCCCCTCATACTCAATACCGGATTGTTTGCACTCTCTGGCGGTGTTACCAACTGGCTGGCCGTGCATATGCTCTTTGAAAGAGTGCCGGGGTTTTACGGTTCGGGTGTTATCCCGGCACGCTTTGAGGAATTCAAGCACGGTATCAAGCTCTTGATCATGGAGCAGTTCTTTACACCCGAGAACATCCGCCAGTTTATTGCGCAATCGCGCATACAGGGCGGAGAACACGATGAATCCCTGTTACGTAAAATGGCTGACAAAGTGGATTTCAGCAGTGCCTACGACTCACTGGTGGATGTCATCATGAACTCATCCTTTGGTGGCATGCTGTCCATGTTTGGTGGTGCAGAAGCACTGAATCCTTTGCGTGACCCCTTTATCGGACGTATGCGCGAATACATTGGCAAACTTGCCGATGACCCGTCCTTTCTCGAACAGTTTCGCCAGTCTTCTGCCGAGAATATTCTTGGCAAAGTTGAAAGTATCATCGACAAGCGGCTGGATGAGTTAACCCCACAGCTGGTGAAGGAAATCATTCAGCAGATGATTCACAAGCATCTGGGTTGGCTGGTGGTCTGGGGTGGTGTGATCGGCGGCCTGATAGGCCTGCTGGTCAGTCTATTCCTGCCGTAAGGGACTGATAAAGATTATCGGGTCTTCGATATTCTCGTTTAATTCCGGGGCCTCTTAGGGTTCATTTTCATTCAGCAGCCGGTTGAACTCCAGGTCGAAGTTTATTGCCCGGGGGTCAGTAATGGCTTCGCTTTGCAGGTCAATGATGCTCGATTGCAGGCTGTCTTCCTCCAAGGCTGTGGTGGCCAGTGAGCCCTCCTGTACCGGCAGCCAGAGCCGTGAAGGATAGCGCTCACTGTGATAAAGGCTGTCTTCCCTGGACTGCGTACTTAAGGAATCATCAGTTGCCTGGGTAATTCTGACGATAATTCTGCTGCCGGCACGAAAGCGATAGGCACTCGGGTTCAGGGCAATATCAAAGCGTGTGACCTCAGCTGCCCGTAAGGGATCCGCCTCGCTAAATGCATAGCGCGGATCCATCTGTTCAACACTGCGGGCATCTGCCTCGCGCAGGGAAGCCTTGAGGCTGCCATGAGTCACTTGAATTATGCTGGTCTCGCTGTTTTGCTGGGCGCTTGCGGTCAGGACGTTACGCAAAAAAACTGGCAGATCGAAGCGGGACTGCAAACGATTGAGATCGATTTCTTCTTCGATGCTGACACTGAAAGCCGTATCTGTTTGGGAGCTGGCCGCGTAAAGTTCCAACATCAGAGGACCGGCAATTTCCAGATCAGCTGCCAGGGCTTCGCTAATGAAGCTCAAGCTGTCCAGTTCATCACCGTAGCGTGAGAGAGCCAGGCTGTTTTGCTGGATTTCGGTGGCCAGTGTTGCCGGTTCTGTCGCGTCCAGTGACTGCCGGTTGAGATAGAAGGGCAAATGCTCAACCTGGGCTGCGGGCCAGCTCTCAGGTGTTTGCCAGAGACTTTGACCCTGTATCTGGTATTGCAGTGCCGGTCTGGCTGTAAAATCGGGGGCTGATTCTTGCTGCAGGCACCAGCGGTAAAAAGCCAGCAGATCGTCTTCCAGAAAGTTCGGGTTGAGCATCAGGGCTTCCGTTTCACTGTATATTGCCATTCGGCCAATGCTGTTGAGTTGTTCTCGAATCAGCAGGTCACCGCTGATGCCAGCCCCTTGCTGCCAGGAATCAGCGATAAAAACCGGTATATTGATGGCTCCTGCATTGGGCAGGCTGCTGCGGATTCGCCAGAAATCATCATAAAAAGGGTGGGACAGTAATTGTAGCCGCATGTCATAGTTGACCAGTCGGGAGGGGCCATTTGTGGGAAATGCATTCTGCCTTCTTACAGTATTTTCATACCAGCCCTGCAGGAAATCAGTATTACTCAGTCCGCCTGGGAAGGCCCAGTCATGATAGGGGCGAACTATGCCGTTGACCGGTGCAATACATTGCAATGAAGGCGGGCTTTGGATGGCCATTTGCCATTGTGCGCTGGCATAGTACTGGGCGCCGATTCCCAGTACACGACCATCTGACCAGGGCTGTTCGGCTATCCACTCGATGATTTCATAGTGGTCCTGTTGTTCATCACGAGACAGGAATTCATATTCACCCTGTGAAGCACCCGTACCACGAGTGCTGGCAATCACATAATTGAAACCCTGGCTGACAAACCAGGCAACTTCGCCGGTCATTGGATTTGACGGGGGCGTATTGTTATCGGTATGCGGATAGGGCGCTGAGGCATACAGCGTGGGGTAGCTGCCGTTTTGTGCAGGGCGATAGATATCAAGGGCAATGCCGACACCGTCACGCATGCTGACCAGGCGATTGCTGTCTGTAACAATCAGTGGTCCGCTTGCCTGCACGGGTGTCTGTGCCTGCCCCGTCAAACAGGTGAGGCCCAGAACGATCAACAACAACAGTTTATGCCATGATATTTTCACGATTGAAAATTCTGCTGGGGAATGAACAGTAAGTCCGGAAGATTATACTCAATATGGCGCTGCAAACCATGTTGAGTGCCAATTAGTCGTTCTGGGACAGGCTGTATGGTTTTTGTTTTGAGGCCTAAAACTGTCAGTGTTGTCCGGATATTTTTGAACAGTATGTTTAGCCGCTCTATATTGCTAGTGAGCTCTGGGCTGATAGTCTAGAATCCCTTCCAGTTTGCAGAGGCTGTCGTAAAATTTTTCCTGCATTTCGTCAGATGACTAGTCACGGGTGAAAAGCGAAAGGCGGCTCTTCGATGAAGAATGAGCTGAGGACAGTTTTGCGTTTAATCATTTCAAACCATAACAAGTGATTCAGAGGTGAGCTCACACAATGGCCAGGCCAATTGAATTTGACTATGACAAGGTACTTGAAAGTGCCATGCAGCAGTTCTGGAAAGACGGTTACGAAGCCAGTTCCGTACAGAAGCTGCTTGATGTAACAGGGATCAATCGTGGAACCCTGTACAACTCTTTTGGGGATAAAGATACTTTTTTCAGAATGTGTGTTGAGCGTTATAACGATCGTATCAAAAAGCAGATAGATGCCAGTCTGGGTAATGCCAAGCTGGAGTCTGTTAAAGCCATTGAAGCATATTGTAAAGCTGTGCTAATCGAGCCAGCTCCCAAACAACGTAATTTCGGCTGTCTGCTGGTTAATTCTGTTTGTGAAAGCATCAATTGGAACAAAGAACAGCAAAAACTTATCCGTAGTTCACTGAATGCGGTTCGCCGGGCCTTTTTGAGCAGGACCCGGCAACTGGAAAAAGCAAGGAAACTCAGACGAGGTTTGAACGCGGATACAGCAGCAGAAGTCTTGATGAACCTCTTGCAGGGGCTTTATGTCAGCGCACGTAATGGCCGGACTACCGGTCAGCTGCAAAGCCTGCTGGATAATGGGATTTTGGCCATTCTGAAGTAGCAAAGGCAGCTCTGAGACGTCTTGCAGGGGGGCATAAAGCTGTTATACTTGCCCTCCTCAGAAATTAAGAATTACAAGAACTGGTGTCCGTATGAAAACAGCCGTAAGCTCCATGGTGAAGCGCAAGAAAGACGAGTCCAACATTGACCTGACGCCAATGCTGGACGTTGTATTCATTCTGTTAATTTTCTTCGTGGTAACTGCTTCATTTGTAAAGGAATCTACCCTCAATATTCAGGGTCAGGATCCGAACAACAATCCACCACCTCCTTCTGAGGATATGCCACAGAATATCCTGATTCAGCTGGATGCCCAGGATCAGATTTTCTTCAATCAGGAGCGTATTGATATTTCTGCCGTACGCGCCAGGGTGGCATCTCATCGCGCTGAAAACCCGGCTGCTTCCGTGGTCATTCAGCCAAACAACAATTCCACGGCCAATTCACTGGTTGTCATCATGAATGCTTCGCGTGAAGCAGGAGCGAATGACATTTCCGTGATTCAGGCTCGATAACTTACTGTTTTTTATAAAAAAGCCCGGGAAATCTTCCCGGGCTTTTTTATTTTTACCGGCGCCTGATTATGGTAGTCTGTGCTCATCAACTAAGATTTTAAGGAGTCGCTGATGGGAATTACGGTTATCGTGCTGGTGCTGGTCTTGCTGCAATATTCCTTTTTCGGGATCAAGGTTGGTATGGCACGGGTTAAATATGATGTGCAGGCGCCTGCGATATCCGGTCATCCTGTGTTTGAGCGTTATTACCGGATTCAACAAAATACCCTGGAGCAGTTACTGGTTTTTGTTCCCCTGTATCTTGTGTTTGCCGTCATGGCTGAAGGACAGGGCTGGATGGGCAGTGAATTGGCTGCTGCCTGTGGTGTACTTTGGATAATCGGCCGTTTTGTATACGCCAGTGCCTATATTGATGATCCAGCCAAAAGGGGCAAAGGCTTCATGCTGAGCTTTCTGGCGACGGTTCTGCTGATTATTGGCAATCTGGCAGCCGCGATTATGTCCTACATGGGCTAAGGTATTGGATAAACCATGAGAACCTGGATTTCCCCGAAATCACTGAGCGGACCGGCTGGCGTGTTACTGGCGCTGGCTGTCATTCTGGCTGCTTTACCCTTTGTCCAGCTGCGCGCAGAAGACACCCCGACCTACCGGGCAGAGGTCCTTAATGAATTTCCTCACGATGCCAATGCCTTCACACAGGGATTGATCTTCTGGCAGGGTCAGCTATACGAGGGGACCGGACAATACGGCGAATCCACCCTGCGGCGTGTTGAACTGGAAACCGGAGAATTGCTGCAGCGGCGTAATCTTGATGCACGCTATTTCGGGGAAGGTATCACTATCCTGAATGACAGGGTTTATCAGTTAACCTGGCGCTCCAATGTAGGCTTCGTTTATGACCTGGAAAGTTTTGAACAGTTGGGAAGCTTTTATCTGCCAGGAGAAGGCTGGGGTATTACCCATGATGGTGAACATCTGATTGTCAGTGATGGCACGGCGAATTTACGATTTCTGGATCCGCAGTCACTCGATGAAGTCAGACGCATTGAGGTGAATAATGAAAATGGCCCGGTGCGAAACCTCAATGAACTGGAATACATCAACGGAGAGGTCTGGGCCAATATCTGGTATCAGAACTTTCTGGTGAGAATAGATCCACAAAGCGGTCGGGTAAATAGCATGGTGGATCTGAGTGATTTAAACCCCAATCGCCGCTCATTTGATGCTGTACTCAATGGCATTGCCTGGGATGCAGAGCAGCAGCGCTTATTTGTGACCGGCAAGCTCTGGTCACGTCTTTATGAAATCCGGGTGCTCGATTAGACAGCTAATTGTGCCGGCCTTGTGCCTGATGCTGGCAGGCTGTGAAAGTCTTGGCTATTACAGTCAGGCCGTTCTGGGACAGCTATCCATTCTCAGCAAGCGTGAAGATATTGAAGCGCTGATTGATGACGCAGCGACCCCGCAGCCGCTTAAAGACAAGCTCAACACGATTCTGGATATCCGCGCCTTTGCTGAAACGGAGCTCCTGCTGCCGGTGGATAACAATTTCGCCACTTATGTGGATCTTGAACAGCCTTTCGTGGTCTGGAATGTGTTCGCAGCCCCGGAGTTTTCACTGCAAGCCCAACGCTGGTGCTACCCCATCGCCGGTTGTGTCACATACCGGGGTTATTTCAAGGAAGCCAGAGCCCGTCAGTACGCGGCACAATTGCAGGCCCAGGGCATGGATGTCTATGTCGGCGGTGTCAGTGCCTATTCCACGCTGGGCTGGTTTGCTGATCCGGTACTCAGCACGGTCATCAACCGGGAAGATTACCGCTTGGCAGCGCTGTTGTTTCATGAGCTGGCACATCAACAGGTTTATGTTCCCGGTGATACTGAGTTCAATGAAAGTTTTGCCACTGCCATGGAACAGGAAGGTCTGCGGCGCTGGTTGCGAGCCAATCAGGTTAATGAAGCACGCAGTCAGCAGATTATTGAACAGGCCCGTGAAGACGCTGAACGCCGCGAACAGTTTGTTGCCATGGTGAGTCAAACGGTGAGCCAACTGGAAAGTCTGTATGCCACAGCAGACAGCCCCGAGAGCAAGCGCGAAAGCAAGGCAGTCATTCTGAGTGACATGAAAAATAACTACAAGCAGCTGAAAACCCAGTGGGGGGGCAATACGGCCTATGATGGCTGGATGAGTCAGGATTTGAATAACGCTCAACTGAGCACGGTTTCGACCTATTTTAACTGGGTGCCGGCTTTTGAGCGTTTGTTGCAGGAGCAGGATAACGACTTAGCAGCTTTTTACCAGGAAGTCGCTGCCCTGGAGCAGCTTGGTGCCGAGCAGCGAGCAGCAGCGCTTGCAGCCAGACTCTAGCCAGCAGGCAGCTGGAAGGCTTGCTGAGTCGGCAACTGTGCTAACATACCGGCCTGATACCACGAGATTTATTCACAAGGACTCCGCATGATTATCAAACCCCGTGTCCGCGGTTTTATGTGTATTACCACACACCCGCTTGGTTGTGCCGCCAATGTAAAACGCCAGGTGGACTATGTGAAAAGCCACGGTGCTATAAGTGATGGTCCAAAGAAAGTGCTGGTGATTGGCGCATCAACCGGTTATGGACTGGCCTCGCGGATAACAGCAGCTTTTGGCAGTAATGCCGCCACATTGGGTGTCTTTTTTGAAAAGGAAGGCAGTGATCGTAAACCCGGTTCGGCAGGCTGGTATAACTCAGCGGCATTTCATGAACTCGCTGCGGCTGAAGGCCTGTATGCCAAAAGTATTAACGGGGATGCCTTTTCCTACGAGATCAAGCAAAAGACCATAGAGACCATCAAGCAGGACCTGGGACAGATAGACCTGCTGGTTTATTCCCTGGCGGCACCGCGCCGAACCGATCCGAAAACGGGCGAGGTGCATGCATCAACGCTCAAACCGATAGGCAAGGCTATCACCCTGCGCGGCATCAACACCGATAAAAAGCTGGTCGAGGAAATGAGTATAGAGGCTGCCAGTGAAGAAGAAATTGCCGGTACGGTTGCCGTCATGGGCGGTGAGGACTGGCAGCTCTGGATTGATGCGCTGAAGTCTGCCGGAGTGCTTGCCGATGGTTTTCGTACTACCGCCTACACCTACCTGGGCGCAGAGCCAACCTGGGATATTTACTGGAATGGCACCATTGGTGCGGCCAAGCAGGATCTGGATAAGAAAGCCGTGGCAATCCGTGAGTCACTGGCAGACCTGAACGGTGATGCCAGGGTGTCTGTACTCAAAGCCGTGGTTACCCAGGCCAGTTCGGCCATTCCCGTTATGCCCTTGTATCTCTCACTGCTCTTCAAGATCATGAAGGCCGAAGGTAGCCATGAAGGCTGCATTGAACAGGTTGATCTGCTGTTCCGCGAAAGTCTGTATGGCGTTCAACCCAGGCTCGATGATGAAGGCCGCCTGCGAGCCGATTACAAGGAACTCGAAGCGCATGTGCAGCAAAAAGTCAGTGAGCTGTGGGCGCAGGTTGAGACCGATAACATTGATGCCCTAACAGATTTTGCCGGCTATCAGACTGAATTTCTGCAACTCTTCGGCTTTGAAGTTCCCGGCATTGATTATGATGCCGAGGTTGATCCGCAGGTGCCAATCCCGAATCTGGTTTAGGCGTTTTGCGCAAAAAGCATTCGGCTGCGGTTCATCAGATAAACCAAAGACAGCATCACCGGAACTTCCACCAGCACGCCCACGACCGTTGCCAGTGCTGCTCCCGAATTCAAACCGAAGAGTGAGATAGCCACCGCCACCGCCAGTTCAAAGAAATTGGAAGTGCCTATCATGCAGGCCGGTGCAGCAATGCTGTGTGGCAGTTTCATCATTCTGGCAGCAACAAAAGCAATCAGAAATATCCCGTAAGTCTGAATCAGCAGGGGAATGGCAATCAGCAGAATAGTCAGTGGCTGATTCAGAATGGTCTGTGCCTGAAAGCCAAACAACAGAGCAACGGTTGCCAGCAGGCCACCCACTGACCAGGGCTTCAGGACCTTCAGAAAATGCTGGAGTCTTGAATGATCGCTGGCACGGTCAAGTTTATGTCGGGTCCACACGCCGGCCAGTAAGGGGATCAGGACATAGAGCACGACAGATAGCAGCAGCGTTGCCCAGGGTACCTGTATATCGGAAACGCCCAGCAACAGGGCTGCAATCGGAGCAAAGGCGAAGACCATGATCAGGTCATTGATAGAAACCTGTACCAGTGTGTAATTGGGATCGCCGCGGGTCAGCTGGCTCCAGACGAAAACCATCGCTGTACAGGGAGCAACGCCGAGCAGGATCATACCGGCAATGTATTCCGTGGCCGATGCCGGATCGACGAAGTCGGCAAACAGTATCCGGAAAAACAACCAGCCCAGTGCGGCCATGGTAAAAGGCTTGATCAACCAGTTCACCACGCAGGTAAGCATAAGTCCTTTGGGTTTTTTACTGACATCCCTAATCGATGAAAAATCCACCTGTATCATCATGGGATAAATGATCACCCAGATCAGGATTGCAACCGGTAGATTGACCCTGGCCAGTTCCAGCCCGGCGATCAGGGCAAATAGTGGTGGTACCAGTGTCCCCAGGATGACACCGGTGAGAATGGCCAGAGCCACCCAGACACTGAGATAACGCTCAAACAGTCCCATCGGCATTCTTATCGGCCAGCTGCGAGATATACTGGTATAGTTTTTCCTCACTTGGCCCCTGTTTGAGGTATTGGGTCAGGCTGATGACACGGTTTTTGAGCGTTGTTATGGTGGCATCAAAGGCAGCTTTGATGGTTTCATCGTCACCAGCGATCTTACTGGGATCTGACAGTCCCCAGTGAACCTGTCTGCTCTTGCCAAACCAGAGTGGGCAGGGCTCATTGGCTGCTCTGTCACATACGGTAATGACATAATCGATAGCCTGTTTTTCAAAGCTGTCCCATGACTTGCTGTGAAGGCCCTCTACAGGTATCTGCCATTCCTGCAGGGCACGGATGGTGAGCGGATGAACCTTATCTGCCGGGCTGCTACCGGCACTGAAAGCCGTCAGCAGTCCTTCGCCATAATGATTGGCTATGGCTTCTGCCAGAATGCTGCGACAGCGGTTATGCGTACAGATAAACAGTAGCTTCATGAACAACACAGCTCTGCAAAGGTTGTCTTACCCTGTTGCATAAAATCCTGGTTGTTAAGCAGTGCCAGGTTCAGTGACTCGCGACACCAGTGTGGTAATCGCTCGTGAAGGCGGTAATACATCCACTGACCTTCACGACGCCGCTGGATCAATCCACACTGTTTCAGCTGTGCCAGATTACGGGATATCTTTGGCTGGATTTCGTTCAGGTAATCCATCAGTTCACAGACGCACAGTTCATCTTCCCGGCACAGCAAGAGCATGATCTTCAACCGATTATGGTCTGAAAGGCATTTATAAAAATTAAGCGCTTGCATGCAGGTATCCTCCTGATGGTTTCACGCATTATATACGAAATAACATATATATGAAATAAAATATATAACTATTGATGCTCACGAGATTAAGCCTGCACTGCGCTTTTGAAGTCCTTCGAATTAAGGCTGCAAGATGAAGGGCAAAGTTAGTTTTGCCTGATTTGTCCTGCTCGGAGATGGCGTGCAGGGCGCGAAGGGCTATTGCCCTTCTATGGCGCTGCGCAGGGCATCAATCGTCGGATCGATCTGACGATCATTGACCCAGAATTGTGGCGTGGAGAGCTGAAAGCCGGCATCGAAAAAAGCATTCATCACATCGCGGGCTTTCTGCAGGGTTTCATCATTGTCCAGGCAGCTGTTGAAGCTCTCGGTATCCATGCCTGTTATAGAAGCAGCAATGGTTTTCAGGTTGTCCTTGGAGTATTTGCCATTATTTTCCGTGGGATCATCGCTGGCGGCAAAAATGGCATGGTGCATATCCCAGAACAGTTCCTGGTTCTGCGCACAATAGGCGGCCTGTGTTGCCCAGGTCGATTCAAGGCTCTGCCCATTGTTAAGAAAATGCAGGGGTACAAAGATGAAACGTATCTGGTTCTGTTCGGCCAGTGACTGCACATATTCAGCGGAACCGAACATCAGCCCGTATTGCGCTTCATAACGATCCAGCCAGGGGGGAAGGTTGGTGGTCATGGCGCAAAAAGGACACTGAAAATCGGCAAATTCAATAACCGTGGTACGTGCCATCAAGGGACCAATGGCCGGAAACAGATCAGGGTTGGCATGGATAGCACTGACATCCTGCGCCTGTGCTGGCGTCAGGCTGAAACAGCCCAGCATTAAAAGCAGGGCGGTACTGTTGCGCAGTAGAGTGCGCAGTAGAGACTGAAGATGTTTTTCCGGTTTGTTTTTCATGGTTTACCCTATAGCATCATTAATCACTGTAATGGAACAAGCATAAAGCAGGGGACTTGTCAGGGTCCAGTACCTGTGCAGGGAATATTGTCAGTGCCTTGGGTGCGGGAACTAGCGAATAGGCCCAAATCTGAAAGGCTTGGCACTGGAGCCCAAAGCAGCTAGGAGTTTGAGCCTTGAGTCAATTATCCCTAAAGGTTGTTCCCGGTGCGGCCAAGGCCGGCATCGTTGGCTGGCTGGGAGAGAGTCTAAAAATTAAGGTGACAGCGCCACCGGAAAAAGGCAGGGCCAACAAGGAAGTGATTGCTTTGCTGAGTAAGGCAATTAAGATAGCACCCTCGGCTATCCGTATCGTTAGTGGCAGTGCATCTCCCTTCAAGCTTGTTGATGTCGCTGAGCTGAGTCGGACAGAAATAGACAGGCGTTTGCAGATGAGCCTGCATATCAAGGATAAAACATGAGTTTGAAACTAATCGGAGCAGGTTACGGCCGGACCGGGACGGCGTCTACCTGTGCAGCCCTGAACCAGCTGGGCTTTCCCTGCTACCACATGCATGAAGTCATCAATAACAAGGCCAATAAATCACATCTGGATTTCTGGCTGGATGTCGCAAAAGGGCAGAGCGGTCAGCAATTTGACTGGGAGCAGGTCTTTGCAAACTATACGGCAACGGTAGATAACCCGGGCTGCTGTGTCTGGGAAGAGTTATTGGCTGCCTACCCGGACGCAAAAGTACTGCTGACCTTGCACCCCAAAGGGGCGGAAGCCTGGTATGAGAGTGCCATGAATACCATCTATCTCACCAATAAAATGTGGCAGTTCAAGGTGCTGGAGCTGTTTACACCCTTCGGTCGCAAGTTCGGACAGATGACGAATCGCCTGATCTGGCAGCGTTCCCACCAAAACACCATGGAAGACCCAGACAAAGCGCTTGCGCTTTATCAGCAGCATGTTGAGGAGATTAAACAAAAAGTACCGGCGGACAGCTTGCTTGTGTTCAGCGTTGACCAGGGCTGGGAGCCGCTGTGTCGTTTTTTGGGGAAGGATGTACCCGATACGCCTTTCCCCAGGGTTAATGATCGCAAGGAATTTCATCAGACGCTCAGGGATATTACCAAGGGAGCCTATGTGATCCTGGGGCTGGGAATTCTCTTGCTGTCGGCCTTGGGATATGGTCTCTGGCAGTTGCTGGGTTGAAGCGAAATTGCTTATGTAAAAGGGTATTGAAGCTAAGGTGAGTTAAGGTATAGCGTATGATGGGTGAAGAACAAAAGAGTGAATATTATTTCCGTGAAGGCTGCTTTGTCACTGAGCTGTCAAACAGCGAAGAGGATCCGCAATTATCCATCGCGCATATTCGCGTTGAAGCCGGTGAGACGACACGCTGGCATAAATTGCTGGGCACCACCGAACGTTACCTGATTCTGGCCGGCAGGGGTCGCGTCGAACTGGGTGATCTGCCAGCGCGTCAGGTCAGCGAAGGTGATGTGGTCTTTATTCAGCCTGAAGTGCCTCAACGTATCAGCAATACGGGTGAGGAGGATTTGATTTTTCTCGCTTTGTGTACACCCCGTTTCGAGGAAAGTGCTTATATAGACCTGGAAGATCAAAGCGGAGAATAAAATGATTATTGCCATGTCAGCGATGGTGTTTCTTACCCTGATTATCGGTCTGATTACCCTGATGACACGTATTAACGCTGCCCGTTCCGGCGCGATCAATCCGGCCTATTTCGAATTGATGCAGGGAGAGGCCCCGGAACTTGTGATCCGTACTGCCCGCGCCTTCACTAATCAGTTTGAAGTCCCTGTGCTGTTTTATCTGGTTACCATTCTGAGTCTTTTTTTGATGCCCAATGATGCGCTCAATTTTTACCTGGCCTGGCTGTTTGTGTTCAGCCGTTATGTACATGCTTATATCCATCTGAGTTATAACCATGTGATTCACCGACTGCTGGCTTTTATGCTTGGGTTGGTCAGTGTCATGCTGATGTGGATCAATTTGTTGGTTCACAATTTTTTCTGAGGGTGGGATGAGCGGCTTTCAAGAAATTCTGCAATTCTGGTTCGAGGAAATCGAACCCAAACAGTACTGGGTCAAAGATGCTGAATTTGACCGCCTGATTACGCAGCGCTTCAGTGATATCCATCGGCAGGCCTGTCTGGGTGAGCTCTTCGAATGGCGGGGAAGTGCCGCCGGTAGCCTGGCGGAAATCATCATTCTGGATCAGTTTTCGCGCAATATGTTTCGCGATACGCCGCAGGCCTTCGCACAGGATGCGTAGGCATTGACCTTGGCACAGGAAGCGGTAGCCCGCGGTGCCGACCAGGAGCTTGCCGGCGAGCAGCGCACTTTTTTATACATGCCCTACATGCACAGTGAATCCCTGAAGGTTCATGAAGAGGCGGTGAAGCTGTTTACCCGCAATGGGATCAAAAACAATCTGGATTTTGAAATCAAGCACAAGCTGATCATTGAACGCTTTGGCCGGTACCCGCACCGGAATGCAATTCTTGGACGCGAATCGACGCCGGAAGAAATTGAATTTCTGCAGGAGCCAGATTCCAGCTTCTAAAAAAAAGGCCTGCGAGTGCAGGCCTTTTCTCATATTGGCGAGGTCAAATCAGCGCTGTCTTTCAATCATGATTTGCACGCTGACATCTGCTTCGATGCGTCGGTTCTGCTGTCTGCCGAGGCGGGTGTCATTGGTAGTAACAGGTCTGCTTTCACCAAAACCGACAATGGACAGGCGTGAAGTATCTATGCCATAGCGATTCACCAGTTCATCCCTGACAGCGCGGGCACGCCGTTCAGACAAGTTCTGATTGTAGGCGTCTGGACCTGTGCTGTCGGTATGACCTTCAATGAGCGCAGTGGTCTCGTTATATAGACGCATGAAGGCGGCAAAGGCCTCGATTTCATCCTGGAATTCTTCCTTGACCAGAGCCTGATCGAAATCAAACTGCACCAGCAGATCCTGACGCCGTTGGTCTTCATCCAGAATCACGCAGCCAACGGAGTCTACCGCCAGTGAAGGATTGGTGTTCGGACAGTCATCATCACGGTCAAGAACACCGTCTCCATCGGTATCCAGCGGAGCGGTATTCACTTCCTGACTGAGCTCGGGAGTGCTGACCCGACTGGGTCGATTTCCAAAAGCCATACCCAGACTTAGGCTCAGTGCCACATCGTGGTCCAGAGGACCACTGGGTTCAATCATGATGGCTTCGAGTCTGCCTAGCCAGTTGTTGCTGAAAAAGTACTTAGCACCAATGCTCAGGTCGAAGGCGCTACGATTAATCTTTTGCGAAGATGGGCGGTTTAGCGTCAGGTCACCAAAGCCTGCGCCAGCATAGGCCTGCAAAGCACCGTATCGGGCAAAGTTGTAGATCGCGCCGGCATGCACATAATCAAGATCCGTTTCCAGGCTGCTGCCAGTGACCTTGCTGTTTACATCCAGGTATTTCAGGTTCAAGGCCCAGCGATTGTTAAAAGGGACTTCCAGGTCAAGCTGGTAACCCAGATCATCCTGCTGAGCTTTATCGTCATTGAAATAGTAATTGACAGCACCGGCGCTAACGATCACGCTGCTGTCAACATCTTGTGCCACCCCGGCACTGACAGAAAACAACAAACTAATAGGTAAAACTGTTTTCAGCGTTCTGCTGAAGACGTACGAGGTTTTCATATAAATTTTCACCTTGAAAAAATATCAATGAATGTGAATAAAGCGTGCGGACTATACGCTTAAATGTGCAGATAGCAATAAATATAAAAATAATAAAATTAGCAGGTTGAGCGCATTTAGCGTGATTGGAGCTTAGTGCTTCGCCTTATGGTTTTCAGTAATAACAGCTTCTTGAATTTGAACTGGCCTGCATGATTTATAAGTGGATTGCAAAAAAAAGGCCTGCGAGTGCAGGCCTTTTCCAGCTCGCTTTAGAGTTAACGCTGTCGCTGCGTTTGTGTTGTTACCGTGACTTCCGCTTCAATACGGCGGTTACGGGCTTTTCCGTTTGCAGTTGTGTTGGAAGCAATCGGACGGCTTTCGCCATAGCCGACTGCAGACAGGCGAGAAGCAGCGATGCCGTAACGGTTAATCAGTTCATTCATGACGGCGTTGGCACGTCGTTCAGATAAAGCCTGATTGTAGGCTTCAGCACCATCACTGTCAGTGTGCCCTTCAATCACGGCACTGGTGTTGTTGTACTCCCGCAGGAATTCGGCAAATTCAGCAATTTCATCCTGGTATTCATTGCGAATATCGGACATGTTGGTATCAAACAGAACGGCCAGCGTTTGTCGCTGCTGGGATTCATCCAGAATCACGCATCCACGCGTACTCCCCGGGCGGTATTGGGGCAGGCATCGGCATCATCAAAAACACCATCGCCGTCGCTGTCGACCGGGCCACTTGCCACCTCCCTGGGAGTCGGCTGCGTCGGGCGGCTCGCTGAGGGCATGCTGGCACCGGCGCCGAAGCGATAGCCGATGCTCAAACCAAGCGCCCAGTCGCGGTCAAAGCTGTCGGTTAGTTCGACCAGCATGGCCTCGACCTTGCCCACCCAGTTGTCGTCAAAAAAGTAGCGTAGACCGGCATTGAGTCCCAGGGTGTTGGGGTCGATATCCGGCAGTGTGCGTCTGGATATATCCAGTGCGCCGATACCCAGACCCAGGTAAGGCTGCCAGTCGTTTACCCGGTCAAAATTATATTTTGCCCCAACATGCAGAAAATCCAGATCAGCCTCACCGGGCGCATTCAGGATATCTGCGTCGAGTCCCCAGTATTGCAGATCCAGTGACCAGCGATCGACCAGTGGCATTTCAAAACCGATTTGAAAGCCCATGTTGTCATCCAGTGCTTTGTCACTGTTAAAGTAATAGTTGAGGATGCCGGCACTGATGGTGTACTGCCGTTCAGTTTCCTGGGCATTTGCCAGCAGGGAAAGCAGGCTCAGTGCCAGCGCGAAGCTTATTCGGATGCTCCCTTTCATTTTTTTCTCCTGATTGTTATTAACTTGGCTTGTTGTCATTCACGGTATGCAGGTGTACATCTCGCTGCGGGAACGGAATGCTCATGCCAGCCTGCTCCAGAGACAGTTTCATCATTTCCAGCAGGTCGGCACGTACTGTCCAGTAATCTTCGGCTTTAACCCAGGGTCTGACATTGATGTTGATACTGCTGTCAGCCATTTCTGCCATGGCAACCACCGGTTCCGGATCTTTCAGGATACGGGGATCGGCATCAATCAGCCCCAGAATGATATCCCGGGCCTGGGCAATATTGTCGTCATAGCTGATGCCGACAACCAGGTCGATGCGGCGTGTACCCAGAGTATTCACGTTAACAATATTGCCATTGATGATGGCAGAATTCGGCACGATGATGCGCTGGTTGTCCGGTGAATGCAGCAGCGTACAGAACAGTCCGATTTCATCAACCACACCGGCAGTGCCGGCGGCATTGATAAAGTCCCCAATTTTGAAGGGGCGAAAGATGATGATCATGACGCCGGCTGCAAAATTACTCAGTGAGTCCTTCAGTGCCAGACCGACAGCCAGACCTGCGGCACCGACGATGGCAAGCAGGGAGGTAATATTGATGCCCAACTGATCAATGGCTGCCAGCGAGACAGCGATCAGCAAGGCGGCATAGATCATGTTGCTGAGGAAGTTGACCAGCATGGGCGCCATGCCGGATTTATCCATGGGCTTCCTGAGAAAGTCGGCAATGGTTCGCGCCAGCATTTTTCCGATGAAAAATATGGCCGCCGCGACAATCAGACGCAGGCCCCAGGGTAATACATAATCATTGATAATACTGATGCCTTCTTCCATGCCTCGTCTCCGAAATGTCGCGTGTAATAAAGCTGCCGAGTTTATCGAGACAGGCAGCAGATTTCTATGTCTTTAAAGGAAAATTGCGGTTTGCTTAATGGTTTTTTCAAGCCCTTCCAGATAGGCCTGCACTGAATCGGCAAGCGCCCGGGTGTTATAGCCGCCTTCGAGTGTTGACAGCATTCTGGAGTGGCAATGTTGTCGAGCTATGTTGCCCAGCTGTTCACCCAGCCAGTGATAAGTGATTTCATTGAGCGCCAGCGAGGCCAGCGGGTCGGACCGGTGGGCGTCAAAACCGGCAGAGACCAGAAGCAGCTCAGGCTTGAAGGTATTCAGCGCTGGCACGATCTGTTCAGCAAAGATTTTCAGATAGCTCTGGTGGTCAGTTCCGGCCTGCAGTGGAACATTCAGAATATTGCCGGGACTGTTTTCTGAGATATGACCGGTGCCGGGATAGCAGGGACTCTGGTGGGTTGACAGATAAAACAAGCCAGGCGTTCCCGTGACAATATCCTGGGTGCCGTTGCCGTGGTGTACATCAAAATCGACAATGGCGATGCGTTGCAGGCCATAGCGCTGACGGGCATAAATGGCGGCAATGGCAATATGGTTGAAGAGGCAGAATCCCATGCTTTGTGAGCGGGTGGCGTGATGGCCCGGTGGCCGTGTGGCACAGAAAACATGCCGGCACTGCTTCTGCATCAGTCGATCAATGCCGAGGCAGGCTGCGCCGCTGCCACACAGGGCAGCGTCCAGAGATGCTGGAGACATGACAGTGTCAGCATCAATCTGGGCCAGTCCCGTCTCGGGAGCTGCGTTTCTGATGAAAGCTAGCAGGGCTGCATCATGTGCCAGCAGAATCTGATCATCGCTGGCCCGGGGTGCCTCCTCAATGTGCTTGAGTTTTTCCAGCAGGGCCTGCAATCGTGCTGGACTCTCCGGATGGCCATGGCCTGGCTCATGCGCAAGGCATTGCGGGTGACTGAGAATAAGGCTTTCAGTCATCGTTGAGCAATTCACTGATAGCACTCAGATAGAGACCGGCTTCACAAGCTTGCACACGCGTTCGCAGGCTTTCGAGCGTGTCATCATCCTGCACCGGAACAATCTGCTGTTTGATGATGGGACCTTCATCAATGCCTTCTGTCACATAGTGCACCGTTGCACCGGATTCTTTTTCCCCGGCGGCCAGCACGGCCCGATGCACGTGGTCTCCGTACATGCCTTTACCGCCATAACTGGGTAAAAGGGCGGGATGGATGTTTAAAATTTTATAGGGAAAAAGGCGCAGGGTGGCCGGCCCAATTTTTTTCATGTAGCCGGAACACACAATGAGCTCTGTGTGTGATTCCTGCATGAGGTGCGCAATGGCAGCATCAGCTGCTTCGTCGCTGCCATGGGTGCGGCTGCTGACGTGATGGACTTCAATGTCATTATCCAGGCACCATTGATAGATAGCAGCATCGCGATTGTTGGTGATCAAGAGGCCGACCTTGGCCGCAAGTTTGCCCTGGTTGATGGCCTCGATAATGGCTCTGGCAGAGGAGCCTCCGTGGGAGGCGAGAAAACTGATCTTCATGCAGGAAACGTCAACAGTCAAAAGTAAAATTTTAACGTAAATTAAAAGTGAATACCCTGTAATCTGTACATCATATCCACCACAGGCGTGATAGAATGCGCAACTTTCCCATCAACAGGAATGCTCATGTCTGAAACAATCACCTCGCTGGAAGACCGTGCCAGTTATGCTGTTGGCCGGCAACTGGGCGAAAACCTGGCAAAAGAACCTTTCGAGGGTATGCAACCCGAAGCCGTGCTTGCCGGGATGGCAGATGCACTGGCGGGTCGACCGAGTCCGGTCAGTGCCGACAAACTCAATGAAGCCATTGAAGACCTGAACCGGAAAACCCAGCAAAAAATGCAGGATGCTGCGCAGGAACGTGCTGCGGAGGGGGAGGCATTTCTCAAAGAAAATGCCCAGCGTGAGGAAGTTGATATCACCGAAACGGGCCTGCAGTATGAAGTACTGGCGGAAGGTGAGGGTGAACCACCGGAGCTGTCCTCCCGGGTCAAGGTGCATTATCACGGGACATTGATGGATGGTACGGTGTTTGACTCTTCAGTTGATCGTGGTGAACCCATTGATTTTCCAGTCTCCGGTGTGATTCCAGGCTGGACCGAAGCCTTGCAGATGATGAGCCCCGGGGCCAAATACAAGTTGTATATTCCGTATCAGCTGGCCTATGGTGAGCGCGGCGCTGGCGAAGTGATTCCGCCCTATACCACTCTGATTTTTGACGTTGAATTATTGGAAATTTTATAAGCGTTTATGGCAACACTAAAACCGTTCCGGGGTGTCCGTCCCGGTAGGGAGCAGGCACACAAGGTCGCTGCTCCCCCCTATGATGTCCTGAGTAGCGAGGAAGCCAGAGTCATGGCGCAGGGCAATCCCATCAGTTTTTTACACGTGAACAAACCGGAAATTGATCTGGACCCGGCTATTGATGTGCATGATGATCGGGTCTACCAGCAGGGGGCCGATAATCTGCAGTCTTTCATTGCCGATGGCATACTCAGGCAGGATGAAAAACCGCATTTTTATGTCTACCGTCAGCACATGGGTGCGCATATGCAGACTGGTCTGGTCGCCGTTGCCTCGGTGGAGGAATACGAGCGGAACCTGATCAAGAAACATGAATTTACCCGCCCGGAAAAGGAAGATGACCGGGTCAAGCATATGGATGTGGTAAACGCACAGGTCGGGCCGGTGTTTCTGACCTATGAAGCCCGTAGCGGCATTGACAGCATTATGGATGAGATTACCAGGCAGACGCCTGAGTATGATTTCACCCTCGATGACGGCATACGCCATGTACTCTGGCTGGTGGATGATGCCGACAGGATCAGCGCCATAGAACAAGCTTTTGTCGAGATTCCCTGCCTCTATGTTGCTGACGGGCATCATCGTTCGGCAGCTGCTACCCGGGTTAAGCAAATGCGTCAGCAGGCCAATGCCTCGCATAATGGTGAGGAAGCCTATAATTTTTTTCTGGTGGTGGTGTTTCCACATGACCAGATGCAGATTCTGGATTACAACCGTGTGGTGACAGACCTGCATGGCTTGAGTGAAGAGACCTTCATTGAGTTGCTGGAGGCAAAATTTCAGCTCATTCGCGAAGATAAACCCGTCAAACCGGCTGCCCTGCATGAATTTGGTATGTACATGGACGGACAGTGGTATTCCCTGCGGGTGCGTGAAGGAGTGGTGGATGAAAATGATCCGGTAGCGCGTCTTGACGTCGCCGTACTGCAGGATAATCTGCTCAGTCCCATTCTGGGTATCGAAAATCCCCGTGTCGACAAGCGCATCGATTTTATCGGTGGTATCCGTGGCATGGCAGAGCTGGAAAGGCGCGTGGACAATGGTGAATTCAGGGTAGCCTTTTCCTGTTATCCCACTTCGATCGAGCATTTAATGGCTATTGCCGATGCCGGTGAGGTGATGCCGCCTAAATCAACCTGGTTTGAACCCAAGCTGCGCAGTGGCCTGGTAATTCATTCGCTGGCCGAGTCCTAATTGCAGGGACGGATGCCGGGTAAGGAAATCGGCGCCAGACTTCTGACCAGTTCCAGAAAATTTTCCTGCCAGGGAGCAGCATCCTCTCGGCTTGCCGCATAAAGCCGACACCACAGACCATCCTTGCCCAGTGGCAGAGTCTTGATATAGCCCTGTTCGGCTTCGCGCTGTACCGACCAGGCTGGCAGCATGCTCAGGCCACGGCCACTGGCTGTTAATTGCACAATCGCCAGGGTCAGTTCGGCGGTGCGTCGGGCACGCGGGCTGATGACGGCGGGGCGCAGGAAATGACGGATACCATCAAGCATGTTGTCTTCGACCGGGTAATGTATCAGGATTTCCTCGGCAAAATCTTCAGCCTTCATGTAAGGGCGTCCAGCCAGCGGGTGGTTGGGTGAACAGCAGCCGACCATTTCAAAATCAAACAGCGGGTGATACAGCACACCTTCACGCTGATCGGGTTCCGTGTGCACGGCCAAATCGGCCTCGTCTGTCAGAAGTAGGGCGACCGGATCCGGGGTCAAACCGGAAACCAGATCCTGCTCGACTTCAGGCCACTGGTCGCGGAATTTATCCATGCTCGGCATCAGCCAGTCGAAGCAGCTATGACACTCAATGGCTATACGCAGGCGACCGACAGAGCCAGCAGCAATACGCGAAATATCACGCTCAGCGGAATCAATCAGGGGCAGGGTATAGCGAGCCAGATTGAGTAGACGCTCACCAGCGGGGGTAAAGCGGATGGGGTTACTTTTGCGCTCAAACAGGCTGGTTGCATAGTGATCTTCCAGTTGTTTGATCTGTTGGGAGAGGGCTGACTGGGTGACATGGATATGCTGAGCCGTGCGCGACAGGGTGCCAGTGTCAGCCAGTGTCTGCAGCAGACGTAAATGACGGATTTCCAAGGGTGAGCGCATAATTAGAATAATTAATGATATTTATAAATTAATATAAATTGACCTTATAAATAACTTCAGGGATGATAGCAAGCAATTTTAGCCAGGCAAGATGAAAAGCCGATGAGTTTTATTGACAGGCCAGAGGAAGTCTCTGTTTCTTTTGAATTTTTTCCACCTGCGGACTTGAACAAGGCGGATATGTTCTGGGCCTCCGTCGAGGATCTGGCCGAGCTGAAGCCGGAATTCATTTCACTGACCTATGGAGCCGGAGGGTCCAGTCGGGAGCGCAGTCTGGCCATTCTGGAAAGATTGCTCAAGCAAAGCACTCTGACGCCGGTTGCCCACCTGACCTGTGTTGCCGTCAGCAAGGCAGAAGCCGATGAGATGGCGCGTCAGTTTTATGAACTGGGGATTCGCCGACTGGTCGTACTCAGGGGGGATCCGCCCGGGGATGAAAAAAACTTTAGTCCTCACCCGCAGGGTTATGCCAATGCCACTGAATTTGTCAGAGGCTTGAGCAAGGTGGCAGATTTTGACATCAGCGTGGCGGCCTATCCGGAAAAGCATCCGGAGTCATCAAGTCTGGATCAGGACATCGAAGCCCTCAAACAGAAGGTCGATGCCGGGGCCAAACGTGCCATCACCCAGTTCTTTTTTGATACCGATGTGTATCTGCGTTTTGTTGAAAAGGCCAGAGCGGCGGGCATTAATATACCGATCATTCCCGGCATCCTGCCCATCGTCAATTTCTCGCGGGTTCAGACTTTTGCAGCAGCCTGTGGAACAAAAATCCCAGCCTGGCTTGAACACCTTTTTGAGGGTGTAGAGGCTTCTTCCACGGTTAACAATATGCTGGCTGCTGCGGTACTGATACAACAGTGCAATGCCCTGTATGCCGAAGGGGTGAGGAATTTCCATTTCTATACATTGAATAAATCAGAACTGACCCATGCCGTTTGTCATTCCCTGGGCATCCGGGGCGACAAGGGAAATTAAGCATGTCTCATCAGGAATTATTTACGCAAACCCTGTCCCAGAGGATTATGCTTCTGGATGGTGCCATGGGTACCATGATACAGAGTCATGGCCTTCAGGAAGTGGATTTCAGGGGTGAGCATTTTAAAGTGCATGAAAGTGAATTGCGCGGCAACAATGATCTCCTGAATATCACGGCGCCTCACATCATCAAACAGATTCATCTGGAATATCTGGAAGCCGGTGCCGACATTCTCAAAACCAATACCTTTAACTCGACGGCTATCGCTCAGGCTGACTACAAACTCAGTGAATTGGCTTTCGACTTGAATCTAGCCGGTGCCCGTCTGGCACGTGAAGCCATCAATGAGTATCACCAGACGAACAAGCGTCCCTGCTGGGTAGCCGGGGTGCTGGGACCAACCAACCGTACCGCATCAATTTCACCGGATGTGGAGGATCCCGGTTTCCGTGCCGTAAACTTTGATGATCTGCTGGGGGACTACACACAGGCAATCAAGGGGCTTTATGAAGGCGGTGTCGATCTCATACTGATTGAAACGATTTTTGATACGCTCAATGCCAAGGCAGCCATTGCAGCACTAAAACAGTTCGAAGCCGAACATGATATTCACCTGCCTGTGATGATATCCGGCACCATCACGGATCAGAGTGGCCGTACGCTCAGTGGTCAGGTCGTGGATGCCTTTTACAATTCCGTGCAGCATGCCGGAGCCGTCAGTATCGGACTGAACTGTGCTTTGGGTGCCAAACAGTTGCGCCAGTATGTGGACGACCTGTCGCGCACAGCCGAAATTCATGTGTCCTGCCATCCCAATGCCGGGCTGCCCAATGAAATGGGTGGCTATGATGAAAGCCCTTCTCAAATGGCGGCACTGCTTGGGGAGTTCGCTAGATCCGGATTGCTCAACATCGTCGGCGGTTGCTGCGGTACGACACCGGCACACATCAAGGCGATTCGTGAAGCTGTCGAAGCGATAGCCCCACGCAAAGTGCCTGAAGCCAAACCGGTCTGCCGTCTTTCCGGTTTGGAGCCGGTCACCCTGACCCGCGAAAGTAATTTTGTAAATGTCGGTGAGCGAACCAATGTCACCGGTTCCAAGCGCTTTGAAACACTGATTCTGAATGAAGATTATGATGAGGCCATTGCAGTGGCACGGGAGCAGGTGGAAGGCGGTGCTCAGATTATCGATGTCAACATGGACGAGGGCATGCTGGATTCTTCAGCAGCGATGGTGAAGTTTCTCAATCTGATTGCGGCAGAACCGGATGTTGCCCGTGTTCCGGTCATGGTGGACTCATCCAAGTGGGAAGTGATCGAAGCCGGTCTGAAATGCCTGCAGGGCAAGGGCATCGTCAACTCCATCAGTCTGAAGGAAGGTGAGGAGAGTTTTCTGCAGCAGGCCAGGCAAATCAAGCGTTATGGTGCCGCTGTGGTGATCATGGCCTTTGACGAAAAAGGTCAGGCTGACAGCTTCGCCCGCAAGACAGAAATCTGTCAGCGCGCCTATCGGCTTTTGACCGAAAAAATTGATTTTCCACCGCAGGATATTATTTTCGATCCGAACATTTTTGCAGTGGCCACCGGTATTGCCGAGCACAATGAATACGGCAAGGCCTTCATTGAGGCTACAGTCTGGATCAAGGAAAACCTGCCACATGCCAAGGTATCAGGTGGCGTATCCAATCTGTCATTTTCCTTTCGGGGCAATAATGCCCTGCGTGAAGCCATGCATTCGGTATTTCTTTATCACGCAATAAAGGCCGGCATGGATATGGCCATTGTTAATGCCAGCAAGCTACTGGTGTATGAAGATATTGATCAAGCACTGCGCAATGCCATTGAGGATGTTCTGTTTAACCGACGTGAAGATGCCGGTGAACGCCTGTTGGAGTTGGCGACAAGTCTGGTCAGCGAAGTGAAAAGTGAAGCTGCCACTGAGGCCTGGCGAGAAGAGGACGTAGAAAAAAGGCTGGCCCATTCGCTGGTGCATGGCATTGAAAAATACATCATTGAGGATACCCAGCAGGCTTATGAAAAATTAGGCAGTGCCATCAAGGTGATCGAAGGAGCGCTGATGGATGGTATGAACCGGGTCGGTGACTTGTTCGGGTCTGGCAAAATGTTTTTACCGCAGGTGGTAAAAAGTGCCCGCGTCATGAAGAAATCGGTGGCGCATCTGGAGCCCTATATTCTCTCCAGCAAGGAGAAGGGCCGGGAGAATGCCGGCACCATCGTGCTGGCAACGGCCAAGGGTGATGTTCATGATATCGGCAAGAATATCGTCGGTGTGGTGCTCAGCTGTAACGGTTACCGGGTCGTTGATCTTGGCGTTATGGTGCCCAGTCAGAAAATATTGCAGGCAGTGCGTGAGGAGAATGCCGATATTGTCGGTATTTCCGGGTTGATCACTCCGAGTCTGGATGAAATGGTGCATGTCGCTGCCGAGCTAGAGCGTGAAGGTTTTAAGCTTCCTTTGCTGATAGGTGGCGCAACTACTTCCCGCATTCATACTGCGGTCAAAATTGAAGAAAAGTACAGTGGCCCGACCATTCATGTGCAGGATGCCTCACGCTCAGTGGGTGTGGCCTCTAAATTGCTGGGTAGTAATAAGGATGCCTATGTCACAGAGATACGTGCTGAGTATGCCGGGCTCAGGGAGCGGCGTGCCAACAGGGATAAACAGCGCACCTTACTGACGCTGGAACAGGCAAGGGCAAACAGTACACAAATCGACTGGTCAGCTTACACGCCTCCAGTACCAACATTCTCCGGCATTAAAGTCTTTGAACATTATGATCTGCAAAGTCTGATAGATCATATTGACTGGTCTCCGTTTTTCATGAGCTGGGATCTGGCGGGCAAGTTCCCGAACATTCTTGATGATGAAGTTGTCGGAGAAAGTGCACGCAATCTTTATGAAGATGCACAGAACATGCTGAGTGAGATACTCGAACAAAAACTGATTGTGCCTAAAGGGGTGCTGGGTTTCTGGCCTGCCAACAGCATCGGGGATGATATTGAGCTGTATGCCAATGAAGAGAAAACAGAAGTACTGGCTGTTTTGCATTCCCTGCGCCAACAACAGGAGCAGCGTCGGAAAGGCAAGGCCAATTATGCGCTGGCTGATTTCATTGCGCCGAAGGATAGCAACAGGGCCGACTGGATTGGAGCCTTTGCCGTCACTGCCGGACATGAAGTGGAACAGCTTGCAGAGCAGTATAAGCAGGATCATGATGATTACCGTGCCATCATGGTGCTGGCGCTGGCTGATCGTATTGCCGAAGCCTTTGCAGAAAGCCTGCACAAGCGGGTCAGAAAAGAGTTCTGGGCTTATGCCAGCGACGAGACATTCAGCAATGAGGAACTGATCAGGGAAGTTTATCAGGGGATTCGTCCGGCAGCCGGGTATCCTGCCTGTCCGGATCACACCGAAAAGGCGGCCATCTTCGATTTGCTACAGGCCGAAGAAAAAGTCGGCATTTCTCTTACCGAGAATTACGCGATGATGCCGGCGGCCTCGGTGAGTGGTCTGTATTTTTCCCATCCACAAAGCCGCTATTTTGCCATTCAGCAGATCGGTGAGGATCAACTGCAGGATTATGCCAGGCGTAAAGGCTGGTCAGAGGATGAAGCCCGCCGTTGGCTGAGCCCCGTGCTGTCTGACTGACTGTTTATTTCTTTGCTTTTTAAGTATCTTGTGGGAAAGAAGGTTTTCAGGACTTCCAACACATGCGTACTAAAGCCAATCTGAGCTTCATCCTGCTGCTATTCGCTCAAGTCTCGCTGGCACAGACCTCTGTCTGGCAGGCAAGTAATGGCAGCAATACCGTTTATTTTGGTGGCACTGTGCACATGCTGCGTGCCTCCGATTATCCCTTGCCCGCAGCTTTCGAACAGGCCTATGCTGCTGCCGACAATCTGTATTTTGAGATAGATCTGGATGAAATGAATGCCCTCGGTACCCAGATGAGCCTCATGCAGGCGCTGATGTATACCGACGGTCGCAATCTGCAGTCTGTCCTGAATGAGGAAGCTTACAAGGCACTGGAAACTTACATCGCTGATCTGGGTATCCCGATGCTGCTCCTGCAGAACATGAAACCGGGGATGCTTACCAGTACCCTGGAAATCATGGCTTTTCAGAGTCTGGGTTTTACGCAACAGGGTGTTGACCTGTATTTTCATCAGCAGGCAAAACGGGATGGCAAGCCCATTGCTGGCCTGGAAAGCATACAAGAGCAGGTCAGTTTTCTGGCAGGACTGGGTGAAGGTGAAGAGAGTGAATTTATTCTGCTCTCACTCAGAGACCTTGAAACCATAGCAGTGGATATCGAGTCAATGCTTGGGCCCTGGCGCGAAGGAAATGTCGCTGAGTTGGATGCACTTTTTGTCGACTCCATGAAGGAAGAAACACCAGAGGCCTATGAGCTGTTGGTTGCCGGGCGCAACAGAAGCTGGATGCAGGAACTTGAAGCCATGTTTACGGACTCCGATACGGAGTTTGTGCTGGTCGGTGTCGCACACCTGATTGGGAATAACGGTCTGATCGAGATGCTGCGAGCCAGGGGTTATACCGTTCTTCAGCTGTAATTGCCTGCGTGCATGTCGGGTATCGGGGACTAAAAATCAAATTCAGGCAATGACGTTGACTTTCCGTTTGCAGAAGCGCAAGATGCGCAGCCTGAAATTTCTTGCAAGAACAGAAACTGAATCAAAATGAAACGGCAAACTCTCAATCAGATTAGCAGCGCAACGATGCCGTCAGCCTATTCCATGCTGACGAAGCTATGGGTGCGTGGTCGCACGTCTAAAATACATGATTAACGAGCCTTCACCTTGAACTGCATCAAGTGATCGTAAGCTAGAAGTGCAGTCTCTGAGCCGATAGGGCGCAGCACAATGCGCTCACCCCAAGACCTCACGCCTTTTGTTGCTGGCATCCGAGAGCTGCGTTAACAGCTCCTCGGTATCATCCCAGCCCATGCAGGCATCGGTAATGCTTTGGCCGTAAGTGAGACTCTGTCCCTTGACGACTTTCTGATTGCCGGCAACCAGGTGGCTTTCCAGCATGACACCTTTGACATGCTTTTCGCCGTGCGCAATCTGGGCGCTGATATCCTGACAGACGAATACCTGTCGGTCCGGATTCTTGCCTGAGTTGGCATGACTGCAATCGATGATGATGGCGGGGTTCAGGCCGGCTTTTTCCATTTTTTTCGCTGCTTCATGAATACTTTCCGGATCATAGTTGGTGTGTTTGCCACCGCGCAGAATCAAATGACAGTCAGGATTTCCGGAAGTCTGAAAAATGGCAGAATGACCGCCCTTGGTGACTGAAAGAAAATGGTGCGAGTGCATGGAGGAGCCTATGGCATCGACTGCAATCTGAATATCACCACTGGTGCCATTTTTAAAGCCAACAGGACATGAAAGGCCTGATGCGAGCTCACGATGGCACTGGGATTCGGTGGTTCTGGCGCCAATGGCTCCCCAGCTGATCAGGTCAGCAATGTATTGTGGAGAAATCAGATCCAGGTATTCAGTTGCTGCCGGGATGCCCATATCGGCAAGTTCCAGCAGCAGTTTTCTGGCTTTGCGCAGGCCATCATTGATGCGAAAGCTGTCGTCCAGTTCGGGGTCATTGATCAGCCCTTTCCAGCCGACGGTTGTTCTGGGCTTTTCGAAATAAACCCGCATGACAATCAGTAGGTTTTCCTTGTGTTCCTGCATGGGGACCAGCAAGCGCCGGGCGTAATCGAGTGCTGATTCCGGATCATGGATGGAGCAGGGGCCACTGATAACCAGCAGGCGATCATCCCGGCCATGAATAATGTCCTGGATAGCCTGACGCGTCTGGGTGACGGTTTCAGCAGCTTGTTCCGTCAGTGGAAACTCGCTGATAAGCTGCTCGGGTGAAAGTAGCTCTTTCATGGCGACAATTCGAAGGTCATCTGTATTTTGCATATTCATGGTTAGTTCAACTTTTCAATGGTGATGGATAACGCGTATCCATCAATTTCAAAATGATGTCGCCAATGTTCACCGTCTGCTTGCAAGCGTGTGGCGAGAGTTTCCCCGGCGACGTAAGCGTGATGTTCTGCAATCGCCTGCATGAGTTCATCGTCAGCCTGATAGCTGACAGCAATGCGGTCAGACACATTCAGATTCAAGTCCTTGCGGGTTTTCTGAATGCGGTTGACGACTTCGCGCGCCAATCCTTCACGGATCAGGCTCTCGTTCAGCTCCAGATCCAGGTCGATGGTGATAAAACGGTCTGAAACGGCTTCGGTGCCTGCCTTGGCTTCCCTGAAAACCAATATGTCATCGGCACTGAAGGATTCGGATTCCAGCGCGATGGAGCCTTTATCCTGTAAGCTTTTCAGTTCCTGTGCATTCAGATTCTCAATCAGGTCCTTGTAGCGCTTGAAGTCCTTGCCGAGGCGTTTGCCAAGCACCGGCGCATTGGCTTTGGCAAAGAGATTGATGTACTGCTCTTCGGCAGTGGAATATTCAATCTGTTTTACGTTCAGCTCCGATTTTATATAACTTTCCAGCCGGGCAATTTCATCCAGCATGTCCTGTTCTTCATGAATGATGGTCAGGCGGGCTAAAGGAATTTTGGTTTTGATTTTTACCTGTTCGCGTTTTTGCCGTCCCAGCAGGATGATGCTCTGCATGCGTGCCACTGCATCTTCCAGTCTGGGCTGCATGAGCGCTTCATTGGCTTCAGGATAGGCACATAAATGCACCGACTGTTTTCGGGCTGCACCGTCAGCAGCAAAGCTGCTCAGCTCACGGTAAATGTGTTCTGACAGAAAGGGCGCAAAAGGAGCTAGGCTAATGTTCAGCTCATCCAGAACCTGATACAGCGTGGCAAAAGCAGCAGACTTGTCAGCCGTCATTTCCTCGCTCCAGTAGCGCGAACGATTCAGGCGGATATACCAGTTGGTCAGATCCTCAATGAATTCGAACAGTGCCGGTACCACGTTGTAAAGTTTGTACTCGGCCATTTCAGTCGACACCTTGGCCTTCAGGGTCTGCAATTTGGACAGGATCCACTGATCAACAATGTTGTCGATTTGTGCGAGCGTTTCGTCACTGGCCTGCCATTGATCGGTTTCGGCATAGGTCTTGAGAAACTTGAATGAGTTGTACCAGGGCAACAGGGCGCGTCTGACCATGTCTTTTACCCCGTCATCAGTAAAGCGCTGTTCTTCTGCTTTAACCAGTCCTGAATTGATCAGATACAGGCGCAGTGCATCGGCACCATATTTTTCCAGCAGCACATCCGGAGGTGTGTAATTCTGCAATCGTTTGGACATCTTCTTGCCGTCTTCAGCCATGACGATGCCGTTGACGATGACATTTTTAAACGAGGGCTTGTCAAACAGTGCTGTACTGAGCACCAGCAGGGTATAGAACCAGCCACGGGTCTGGTCCAGGCCCTCGGCGATATATTCTGCCGGGAAGCCGGCCTCAAACAGTTCCTGGTTATCAAATGGATAATGCAGCTGGGCATAGGGCATGGAACCGGATTCAAACCAGCAATCCAGAACTTCTTCAATCCGGTGATAGGTGCCTACTTCACCCTCAATGGTGAAGCTGAGTTCATCGACGTATTCGCGGTGAAGGTCTTTCACTCTGACGCCAGTATAGTCGGCCAGTTCATCAATCGAACCGATGCAGATGCGCCTGTCTGTGACATCATTAATCCAGATCGGAATCGGTGTGCCCCAGTAGCGGTTACGCGAAATGCTCCAGTCAATGGCGTTTTCGAGCCACTTGCCCATACGGCCATCCTTGATGTGATCGGGCACCCAGTTGACCTGCTGATTGGATGCCAGAATACGATCACGGATCTGTTCCACCTTCACATACCAGGACGGGATGGTGCGATAAATAATCGGTGTATCTGATCGCGGACAGAAGGGGTAACTGTGGTCGATGACTTCCTGTACATAGAGCTGTCCGGTTTCTTTCAGGTGCCGGATGATGTTTTTATCGGCGTCCTTGACGTATTCACCGCGGTAATCACTTACTTCATCAGTAAACCTGCCTTCAAAATCGATGGGACAAACGATGGTTTCGACACTATGACTTTTCATGACGCGGAAATCATCTTCCCCAAAAGCCGGTGCCTGATGCACGATACCGGTTCCGCTTTCCGTACTGACGTAGTCATCGGCAAAAACGGTAAAGGCACCTTCCGCTGCCAGCTCACTGAAATAGGGGAACAGGGGTTCGTAGTTCAATCCGACCAGCTGCTGCCCCTTGTAACGCTCAAGCACTTCCAGGTTTTTATGCTTTGACAGAGCTTCCAGCCGTGCTTCAGCCAGGTAAATCAACTGCTCACTGTCCAGATCCCTGACTTTGATATAGTCGATGTTGGCATTCACACATAGGCCAAGGTTGGATGGTAGAGTCCAGGGTGTTGTGGTCCAGGCAGCCATGTAAGCATCTTCATCTTTCAGCTTGAACAGTACGGTAACGGCAGGATCCTGTACATCCTGATAATTGGATCCAGCCTCGAAGTTGGACAGTACTGTGCCCAGTGCAGTTGAAAATGGTACGACCTTGACGCCTTGATAAACCAGGTCCTTTTCCCATAACTGCTTGATGACCCACCAGACCGATTCCATGAAATCGGGATCCATGGTTTTGTAATCATTCTGGAAATCAACCCAGCGGCCAATGCGGGTAATCGTGCGCTCCCATTCTGCGGTGTAGCGCTGGACAATCCCCCGGCATTCATCGTTATAGCCTTTGATACCGAGCTTATCGACTGCCTGCTGTGAGGACATGCCCAGTGACTTATCAATTTCGTGTTCGATGGGCAGGCCATGGCAATCCCAGCCAAAACGCCGCTGAACATAGTAGCCTTTCATCGTATAGTAGCGTGGAATGATGTCTTTCAGGGTCGAAGCTACCAGGTGCCCGTGATGAGGCAGGCCGGTGGCGAAGGGTGGACCATCATAAAAAATATACGGTTTGCCCTCTCGTGTTTGCGCCAGAGACTGCTGGAAAACATTTTCCTGTTTCCAGAAGTTCAGAACCTGATGTTCGGCTTCAACAAATGAGAAATTCTCATTTGAGGAATTTGCCTCTTGTGCCACTTCCATTCTCCCAATAAAAAACCCGCTTGGAAGCGGGTTTTTCTAAATCTTTGTTTCAATAAGAATCAATCCAACCCACTTCTCAGTGTCGAATAATAAAAATAATCCAAGTATAGATTGCTGAAGTCATCATGGGTGCGAAGCATAGCCCCTAATAGTGTCAAGAGCAAGTGATTGCTGTTCAGGGTATCTGAACGGGCAAGAGGATGGCATCCACGGTCGAACCACTGGAAACCACCACATTGATGTCCCACTGGCCGGGTTCGTCAAAATAGAGATTGTAGACATCATATTGACCTCTACCCATGTGCGCGCTGATGATTGGTGTGCGTGGCAGAATTTTACTCGTGGCTGAGTGAAAAGCATGCACTTCTATGGTGGCATCTGAAACCGGTGCGCGTTCAGAGGTTCTTATATACAGGGTCCATTCATTGGGGGTTGATGATTCGATGTCGGTAGTGCTGAGGCGAAAATTTCCGTTGCGGGAAAGCCAGACACCAGGCGCCACCTGTTCCTGGGCTGAGGCGCCCAGACTGGATAAAGTGCACATGCACAGCGTAAGTAAAACCAGTTTTTTGATCATGGATGTCATCTAATTTCCTCTTTGCAGCAGCAGAATAAAGCCTTGGTCTGTAAAGTCAAATGAATCTTGTCCCTGGCGGTTTTGGTTCAGTACTGGTTAGCAGGACAAAAGGCTTTTATACTCGCCTCTCGCCATTTACTCTGATAGTGTTTGTAATCAGGCAGCTTAAGCTAGAGACCCTCAGGATGAGAAGTAGTGGCACATACAGCATCCCATTGTAAAGCAATCGCCAAGTCAACCGGCAAGCCCTGTCAGAGAGCCCCGGTTAAAAACGGCCTGTGCAGATACCACCTTCCCTGGGACCAACGCCGGGACGATCCGCCTCCTGATAGCGATGCTCCTCCTAAAAACCTGGCACTGGGTGAAGCTTTTCGCGACCAGCAGCATACGACCCGACAAAAAAACCGCTTTATTCGTGTCATCGTGGTCAGTACAAGACGTAAGAAAAAGAAGAAATCAGCATCTGCCTGATGTGGAGTTAAGTCATGCTGGTTGGAATTCCCAAAGAAATAAAAGACAACGAATACCGGGCCGGGATGGTGCCCTCAAGTGTGCTCGAACTCGTCCATCATGGCCATGAGGTCTTGGTTGAAACCCGGCTGGGTGAGGGGATAGGCTACAGGGATGAAGACTATGCCAATGCCGGGGCCCGCGTAGTCACTTCTGCCGAAGAAATCTATCAGCAGGCGGAACTGGTGATCAAGGTAAAAGAGCCGCAGGCGCAGGAATGTAAACTACTGCGGGAAGGCCAGGTGCTGTTTACCTATCTTCATCTGGCACCGGATATTCAGCAGACCCGGGCTCTGATGGATTCAGGTGTGACTGCGATTGCCTATGAAACGGTCACTACCGCTGATGGGTCTCTGCCCTTGCTGGCGCCGATGAGTGAAGTGGCCGGGCGCCTCAGTGTCCAGGCCGGCGCAACCTGCCTGGAGAAAGACCATGGCGGCAGCGGTATCCTGCTAGGTGGTGTTCCCGGTGTAGATTCAGCCCATGTGCTGGTCATCGGTGGAGGTATTGTCGGCGATAACGCCGCCTACATAGCAAAGGGTATGGGGGCACATGTCACCATTCTGGATAATTCGGTGCCACGTCTGCGGGACCTGGATATCAGTTATGGCGGTAGGGTCAATTGCGTGTTCTCAAACAAGGCCAGTATCGAAAAATATGCTTTGGAGGCGGATCTGGTTATCGGTGCTGTCCTGGTAGCAGGGGCAGCTGCCCCCAAATTGCTGAGTCGCGATATCATCAAGGCGATGAAACCCGGTTCGGTTGTCGTGGATGTAGCCATTGATCAGGGGGGCTGTTTTGAAACCTCACACCCGACGACACATTCTGATCCCACCTTTATAGTCGATGGTGTCGTTCATTATTGTGTGGCCAACATGCCCGGTGTGGTTCCCCGTACTTCCTCCTTTGGCCTGAATAATGCCACTTTGCCCTATGTATTGCGCCTGGCTGATGCCGGTTGGAAGAAAGCCCTAGCCAGTGATCCAGGCTTTATGCAGGGGCTCAATATTCACGCCGGCCAGATCTGTTGTGAGGCCGTCGCCACGGCGCACGGGCTGCCTTATACCCCGGCAAACAGCCTGTTACCCCCGGCTTAGACCTGTTTACTATCTTTATCAGTATCTATCAGCATCAGCACTTAATATTCGAGTCAGCATCTGTCATTGCAGATTAATGCTTGGTCCGATTTCCTCGCATGGGCATCCATCAATCATAAGTCGCAGGCTTCGAAGCTGATATGTTTTTTGCAACGTGTCCCTGTCTTGTGTTAAACCTTTGAATTGCCTGCTTTCTTCCGGGCATCATCTGCTCGGAATCTCCCTGCCTCCAGACAAATACTGGCTGCTGCTGGGCGAGCATATCGATTGCTTACTTGAACGGGTGAGGCTTAACAGGCATTATTCGGAGCTTTCCCGGGATAAAGCTATCTGATCAGCGGAAAATATAGTACATTCAGCCGATAACTCGATCAGGCTTGGCGGTATTAACGGGTTGTCATAACAAGTAAAGTCAGGCACCAATAACAAGGCTTCTATACAAGGGGGTAATATGAAACTAAGCAAGTTGATAACAATGAGTGTTGCAGGCCTCGGGCTTGTAGCATCAGGATTGAGCATGGCTCAACCAAACCGGGACTACATGCCGGATGCCATGGCGTTTCCGATGGAGTTTGAGAATTCCCGTGCCCATTATGATTATCTGCTCGACTACTATGAAGGTGGCGTGACGCACGATTACCTGAGCGTTCCGAAATGGGAAGGCCTCTGGTCGACAGGCAGCCACATGGGTAATAACAACCTGTTCATGGATGAAGATGGCGATATTTATCCGGATGTGCTGACCCCGGAATACCGGGACGCATTCCAGTATCGTCTGGATCTGGGTAATCAGGCCTATAATGCCGGTGTCGACTTTGATCGTCTGACCACCTGTGAGCCTGCCGGTATTCCGCGCTGGTTCCGTGAACCTTATGTGCGTGAGTTTTTAAACACACCTACTTATTCTCTGTGGCATAACGACCTGGCCAACGACACCCGTCGTATCTATATCAATCAGGAACATATCAATATTGACGGGACCCACTTTGCCGTGGGTGACAGTATCGGCTTCTGGGCAGAGGATGACGAGTTGGGGGATATCCTGATTGTGCATACCGAGGATATCTATCCAGGTGACTTCTTCCGCGGTACCCCACCCACCAGTAACCAGGCCGAGACGGTTGAAATCTGGTATGAATACTGGGATGAGGAGCTGAACGAGCAGCGCATCGCCGTTAATGTCTATTTCTATGATGATCTGATGCTGCAGCACCCACTGAGCGTGGTTTATACCTATCAGCATCGTGAAGACATGGAGCAAGCTGGCCTGCGTATTCGTTATTGGGAATGTGCCCAGAACGACAATACCTACCTGACTTTCGATGAGGAAGGTCGCCCCATGACCCAGTATCGTCTACCGGGTGAGCCGGGCTATGTTGATCCACGTGGTGCGCCTCGTTACCGTAATCCGGACCTGCCAGAAGACCTGGTTGGCCAGGAAAAAAGCCCGGTCTTTGATGACCAGTTTGACTTCGCCTTTTAATAAGTTCGGAGTCACAAAGATTACGTGAGAGGAGATTACTCATGAAAATCGATGTAAAAAGAACGCTCATGGTGATGCTGACAATTGTCAGCATCGGCATGATTGACCTTGCTTCGGCGCATCACAGTTTTGCGATGTTTGATCGCGCTACCGAGAATGTCTATACCGGTGAAGTGGTACGCTGGGCATTCAACAGCCCTCATGTGGCGCTATATATCCGCGATGAAAACGGAGATCTGTGGGCTTTTGAAGGTTCTGCGCCAGCCCGTATGTTTGACCGTGAGCCGTTGATCACGGGTTTTACCTTTCAACCCGGTGATCAGTTAACGGTAGTCGCCTGCCCCCTGCGCGATGGTCGCACCGGTGGCGCTGTCGGTCTGGTGATTAAGGATGGCGTCTGGTACAACCCGCAGGACGGTGGCTGTAATGCCAATGAGGCTAACTGGAGAAACTGGTTGCCCAAAGGTTATCAGTCCAGAGCAGCAGCCCTGGCAGCCGGAGAGAGTGTTGTTGAATAGCAGGACTTGAGTTAGGTCAATGAAAAAGAGGACTTAGAGATAAGTCCTCTTTTTTTTCACCTTTTTCAGGATAATTCGTTTTAGAATCGGCAACAGAGAATATATAAGACACTGAGCATGAAGGCTTTTTCAGGTTTATTCTCAGGCGTTGCTGTAGTATGCTCTTGCGCTTTACTGGCGCGGCTAAGTTTACGCACTCAGTAATAAACAGAATAAAAACAGCAGGTTATTCATCTGTATAAACAAACAAGTCGATTAGGGTAGGGGGATTCATGAAACTGGCGACTTATTTGCAAGTAATTGTCACGGCGGGCAGCCTGGTAGTCTCGGGCACGGCTTTTTCACAGCGTGGTGGCAACATACCGGAACTGATTCCATTTCCGATGGAATTTGAAACATCAAGAGAACATTACGATTACCTGCTGGATCATTATGAAGGTGGTGTGGTTCATGATTACCTTAGTGTCCCGAAATGGGAAGGTCTCTGGTCAGCCGGTGGCGACTCCGGTATCCGTCAGCAGTCCATGTTTCTCGATGACGGTGAAATCATTCCCGGCGTTCTGACGCCGGAATATGAAGCGGCTTTCCGCTATCGGCTGAATCTGGCTGATCAGGCCTATAATGCCGGCGTTGACTTTGACCGACTGACCACCTGCGAGCCTGCCGGTATTCCACGCTGGTACATGGAACCCTATGTCAGGGAGTTCCTCAATACCCCGACGTATTCCCTGTGGCATAACGATCTCGCCAACGATACCAGACGTATCTATATTAACCAGGAACATATCAATATCGACGGCACTCACTTTGCCGCTGGTGACAGCATCGGATTCTGGGCTGTCGATGACGAACTCGGCGATATCCTGGTCGTACACACTGAGGATATCTATCCTGCAGATTTTTTCCGGGGCACGCCGCCGACCAGTAACCAGGCAGAGACAGTTGAAATCTGGTACGAATGGTGGGACGCCGAAAATGATCAGGTCAAAATAGCTGTAAACGTGTATTTCTATGATGACCTGATGCTACAGGAGCCACTTAACCTGGTTTATACATACCAGTATCGTCAGGACATGATAGATGCCGGTTTAAGAATGCGATACTGGGAATGCGCCCAGAATGACAACACCTATCTGACCTTTGATGATGAAGGCAGACCAATGACACAGTATCGTCTACCGGGAGAACCCGGTTATGTGGACCCACGGGGAGCTGCTCGTTACCGTAACCCGGATTTACCGGAAGGGCTGATCGGGCAGGAAAAAAATCCTATTTTTGATGATGCGTTTGATTTCGATTTTGGACAGTAATCGGACATTGAACCAGTAAAAGAAAATCCAAGAGGAGTATCAGTATGAAAACCAACATGAAAAAACTATCAGCACTTGCCATTACTTTACTGGGTTTTGGTGCCGTCGATTACGCAACTGCTCACCATAGCTTTGCTATGTTTGACCGTAGTCAGGAAGTGGTCATGGAAGATCTTGAGGTAGTGCGCTGGGCATTTAACTCCCCACACGTTGCGCTGTATGCGCGTGACTCCGATGGCACGGTGTGGGCTTTTGAAGGTGCTGCTCCGGCATCACTGGTTACACGCTCGCCAGCTATGAACGGTTTTACTTTCCAGCCGGGTGATATGGTTGATGTGATTCACTGCCCGCTGGTTGACGGACGTACCGGTGGCGCTGTTGGCTTGGTGGTTAAAGATGGCGAGTGGTACGGCCCCAATGATGGTGGATGTGGCGCTGGTGGTCATCGTGAAGCCTGGCAGGACTGGTTTGCCAAAGGTTACAAGTCCATGGCAGAGGCCATCGAAGCTGGCGAAGAGATGCCTTAAGTCACTCTGAGCAGTAGCAACAAGAACGTAATAAAACGTAATAAAAAGGGGCTTCAGTTGAAGCCCCTTTTTTATTGCCCAGAGCAGGTAAAAAATTATAGATTTCATTTCCTAACTAGGGCAGAATCTGCGTCCTTTTGTGAGCCCGAACATAGCGCCAGATGGGCCTATGCTGTGTGCTTGGATACTGCTTAGGGGTGCTTATGAATCAGGCAAGCAAAACTTCTCCATGGAGCGTGCAACAGTCTCTTGAACTCTATGGTATTGAGCGCTGGGGTAACGATTATTTCGGGGTATCAAAAGACGGGAATTTGACCGTTAAAACCCTGAACACTGAAATCCCGCTAATGGACATTATCGAGGGCATGCGGGAAAGAGACCTGCAAATGCCGGTTTTACTGCGTATTGAAAATATTCTGGATGCCCAGTTAAAACGTCTCAATGATGCCTTTGCATCCGCTATCAAAAACGCCGGCTATCAGTCTCCCTATCGCGGCGTTTATCCAATCAAGGTTAACCAGCAAGCGCAGGTGGTAGAAGAAATCGCCCATTTCGGTGCCCGCTTCAAACATGGCTTTGAAGTAGGCAGCAAGGCTGAAATGATTGCCGCCCTGTCAACGCTGGAAACACCTGGCAGCATCATCATCTGCAATGGTTACAAGGATGAAGAGTTTATAGAGCTGGGTCTGAATGCCCTGCGACTGGGTTTTATCTGTTTCTTTGTGATTGAGACACCGACAGAGTTGCCGATCATCATCGAGCGCAGCAAGGCGCTGGGTGTGGAGCCCATGATCGGAGTTCGGGTCAAAATGACCTCAACGGTGAGCGGCCACTGGAATTCAACCAGTGGTGACCGTTCAGTGTTTGGATTGACCACCACCCAGCTGATTGCTGTGGTAGACAGTCTGAAAAAACATAATATGCTGCACTGCTTGCAGTTACTGCATTGTCATCTGGGTTCACAAATTCCGAAAATCCAGGAAATCCGCGGCGGGGTGGTAGAGGCCTGCCGTTATTACATCGACCTGGTCAAAGAAGGTGCCGCCATGACCCATATTGATCTTGGTGGTGGCCTGGCTGTGGATTACAGCGGTGAACAGAGTGCCGAGGAACAAAGCCGCAATTACACTCTGGAAGAATATTGTGTGGATATCGTCGAAACCCTGAAGGAAACACTGGATCAGCATGATGTGACTCACCCGACCATCGTAACAGAGTCTGGTCGTGCTACCGTGGCGTACTCTTCCATACTGCTTTTCAATATTCTGGATATCAATACTTTTGAACCCAGTCCCCTGTTTCAGCCAGAACCGGAAGAACATCCCATGATCGCCAACATGCGTGAAGTACTGGAATACATGAAACCAAGACGGCTGCAGGAGTGTTTCAATGATGCCCATTATTACCGGGATGAGATTCGAGAAATGTTCCGGCATGGACAGGTGGACCTGCGGACGCGAGCCAGCGCCGAAAACCTGTTTCTGGAAATCCTGCAGAAAGTTTATGCCCAGCTAAATGACCTGGAACGTATTCCACCAGGACTGGAAGGTCTGAAGGTGTCGCTGGCAGATATTTATTATGGCAATTTCAGCCTGTTTCAGTCGCTGCCGGATATCTGGGCTATCGATCAGTTGTTTCCGATTATCCCGGTACACCGTCTGGAGGAAGAGCCTACCCGTCATGCGGTACTGGCCGATATCACCTGCGATTGTGACGGAAAAATTGATAATTTCATTGACGAGTTCGAGCCGGCCAAAACCCTGCTTTTGCATCCTCCCAAGGAAGGGGAAGAATATTATCTCGGTGTTTTTCTGGTGGGAGCCTATCAGGAAACCCTGGGAGATCTACATAACCTTTTCGGTGATACCAATGTAGTCAGTGTGCGGCTGAACCGTGATAAAAGTTTTGATTTTGTGAAGGAAATTCATGGTGATACGATTGCGGATGTACTTTCCTACGTGGAATATCAGCCACAACAGATGGCTCTGAATTTCAGGAATCTGGCTGAACGTGCTGTTAAGGAAGGCCGGGTAAGCGGCCGCGAGAGACAGCATATTGTGAAAACCTTCAATGCCAGTCTGCAGGGCTATACGTATTACGAAAAAGAGGATTAGGGATGGCTAAAGTACTTATTATCGGTGCCGGAGGTGTTGGCCAGGTTGTTGTGCACAAATGTGCGCAAGTCCCAGAAGTGTTTTCTGAGATTGTGTTGGCAAGCCGAACCCGTTCCAAGTGTGATGCAATTGCCGAGCAGGTACAGAAACATTATGGCAGGAAAATAGAAACGGCTCAGGTGGATGCCGATTCGGTTGCCGAACTGGTGGCACTGATCCAAGCAGTCAAACCGGAACTGCTCATCAATGTTGCTTTACCGTATCAGGATCTGAGTATCATGGATGCTTGCCTGGAAGCAGGCGTACATTATCTGGATACGGCCAATTACGAGCCACCCGATACTGCAAAGTTTGAATACAAGTGGCAATGGGCCTATCAGGATAAGTTCAAGAAGGCTGGATTAATGGCGCTGCTAGGTTCGGGTTTTGATCCCGGTGCGACCAATGTGTTTACCGCCTACCTGGCCAAACATTATTTCGACGAAATTCACACGCTGGATATTATTGATGTCAATGGCGGCGACCATGGCTATCCCTTTGCCACCAACTTCAACCCCGAAATCAATATCAGAGAAGTCAGCGCTGAATGCCGTCACTGGGAGCAAGGTAAGTTCGTGACTACGCCGCCGATGTCGCTGCATCAGTCCTTTACCTGTCCGGAGGGGGTCGGCACTTACAATATTTACCGTATGTACCACGAAGAACTGGAATCCCTGACCCGTCATTACCCCAGCCTAAAGCGTGCACAGTTCTGGATGAGTTTCGGCGAATCTTACCTCAAGCATCTCGAAGTCCTGGTGAATGTCGGCATGACAGGCATTGAGCCGGTTGAGTTTCAGGGGCAGCAGATCATTCCCATTCAGTTCTTGAAAAAGCTGTTGCCGGACCCTGCTTCCCTGGGGCCGAGGACGCACGGCAAAACCTGCATTGGCTGTGTGGTCGAGGGAATCAAGGACGGTAAGCAAAAACAGGTTTACCTCTACAACATCAAGGATCATCAGGATTGTTACCAGGAAGTTGAATCTCAGGCTATCTCCTATACGACGGGTGTGCCTGCCATGATCGGAGCCAAGATGATGCTACAGGGGCACTGGATGCAGCCAGGTGTCTGGAATATGGAACAGTTGAATCCTGACCCTTTCATGGACGACCTGAACCAGTACGGCCTGCCCTGGCAGGTGATTGATAACGCTGACTTTGAATTGCTCTAGCAGTCCTTGTTCAGTGGATAAGTTTGTAAGTTGCGGGCCCAGTTTGGGATTCTTGTCAGTAACCCCTCACAGTACTGAGGTTTCCTGCGATCAATCAACCCTGTGTTTTTAGGACAGCATGATTAACAGCCAGACATTCCTGAACTTTGATGCTGCACGGGTGCCCAGCCCCTGTTTTGTGGTGGATGCTGCAGCTGTTGAGACGAATCTGAAGATTTTGCAACGGCTTGAAATAGAAAGTGGCGCCAGGGTATTGATGGCCCTCAAGGCGTTTTCCATGTTTGCACTGGCTCCGCTGATCAGCCGTTATTTAAGTGGCACCTGTGCCAGCGGCCTGTTTGAAGCACGATTGGGCCGTGAAGAATTCGGCGGTGAAGTCCATGCCTATTCAGCTGCTTACCGTAAGGCTGATATGCAGGAAATACTGTCAATATCAGATCATGTGGTTTTCAATTCGCTGGGGCAGTGGCAGCGCTTCGCTCCCATGATAGCCAGGGCTCGTGCCGAGCGACCGCAATTGCATTTTGGTTTGCGCGTAAACCCTCTGCACTCCGAAGGGGCTGTGCCCCTGTATGACCCCTGTGCACCGGGTTCAAGATTGGGTATACCCATGCCCCAGTTAAACGGTACCGTGCCTGAGGGGATTTCAGGTCTGCATTTCCACACTCTGTGTGAGCAGGGCTTCGAACCACTCGACAGAACTCTGAGTGTTATCGAAAAAGAATTCAAGGACTTGCTGCCGCAGCTGCAGTGGGTCAATTTTGGTGGCGGACATCATATCACCAAGCCGGATTATCCGGTTGACAGGCTGATTGCGCGGATACGGGATTTTCAGGACAAGTATCAACTGCAGGTCTATCTCGAGCCGGGTGAAGCCATTGCCATACACACAGGAGTTCTGGTCAGTGAAGTCGTGGATATCATGCACAATGCCACGGACATTGCCATTCTGGATTGCTCGGCTACCTGCCACATGCCGGATACGCTGGAAATGCCATACCGTGCCGAGATTATTGATGCCGCTGAGCCCGGTCTCAAACAGTATACCTATCGGCTGGGAGGACTAAGCTGCCTGGCCGGGGATGTAATGGGCGATTACAGTTTTGACCAGCCCCTGCAAGTGGGGCAACGGCTGATCTTTGATGACATGGCGCATTACACAATGGTAAAAACAACTACCTTTAATGGAGTGCCCCTGCCTGCTATTGCCGTGTGGGATTCGGGCACAGATAAACTGGAACTGGTGAAGCAATTCAGTTATGAAGATTTTAAAAACCGGCTATCTTAGCTTTTTATTACTTTCTGTTGGAAGGGATGTGAATGATGAAGCAGTCTGACCTGGAAGTAGCGCCTGGCTACCCGATTTTTCTTGGATCCGAAATTGCCCAACCGGAACCGGGAGATGCCTATTTTCATGTATTACCGGTGCCTTTTGAGCACTCTGTTTCCTATGGTGGCGGTACTGCAGATGGTCCTGCTGCCATTTTGGATGCATCCTGGCAACTGGAAACCTGGGACGGGAAGAGCGTTCCCAGCAAGCACGGCATTTTTACCCATGCCCCGATCGATTGTAAGGCGGATGCCGAGGAAGTACTGGCTGATATCAGCGCAGTGGTTCAAAACATCCTGGCGCATGATGCGTTCCCGGTGGTGCTGGGAGGTGAGCATACGGTTACCTTTGGTGTGATTAACGGACTGATTGAAGCCGGCATCAGTGATTTTGGTATCGTACAGATTGATGCTCATGCTGACTTGCGGGATGCCTATGAGGGGAATCCCTACAGTCATGCATCTGTGATGAAACGCATTGCCGATCTGGATGTGCCAATTTATCAACTGGGTGTGCGCGCGCTTTGTGAGGAAGAGGTGCAGGCCCGCAAGCTTTATGAGGTCGACTATCTGGATGCCGAAGTACTGGTGAAAAAACATATTCACAAGTTTGATTTGCCGGATGATTTTCCCGACAAGGTTTTCTTTACACTGGATATCGATGGCTTTGATCCCTCCGTGTTTCCCTCAACCGGCACTCCGGTGCCCGGCGGGCTGGGCTGGTATCAGGTGCTGAGCCTGTTTGAATCAGTTGCCCAACAGGCCAAGGTCATCGGATTTGATGTCATGGAGTTCGCGCCGATCGAAGGCTTTCATGCCTATGAGTTTTCGGCAGCCCTGCTGGTTCACAAAATGATGGGCATCGTTGCCAGGAATCAGCTGTAGTAGGCAGTATGCCCAAGCCCTGTTCCAAGGAAATGATGAACCTGCTGGAGCAGCATTCAGAAAGGCTGGGGTACAAAACCATGATCATGCCCAGTGGGGCCGGTCATGATGCGCAGTTTTTTACGGATATTACGCCAAGCGGACTGCTCTTCATTCCCAGTGTCGGCGGTGTAAGTCATGCCCCCGATGAGTGGAGCCACTGGCATGATGTGGAGAAGGGCTGCAATGTACTTCTCAACGCAGCCCTGGAACTGGTCGCCGCATAATCAATCAGGCAGGGCCAGCGCAACAATTTCTGCCGAGTCCCCCATGGTTACCGTTGTCACAATATACTGTTTGCCCAGGTGCATGAAGGTGGTTGGTGGTGCAACGTGGTTACCCGGTAGCTGAACTTCAGCAAGGATCTCGCCGGTGGCCTTGTCATGGGCTCGGAAAGTCGGGCCACCACCCTGACCCTCACCAGTGAACAGCAGGCTCTTGGTGAGCAGAAGGCCGGTATGCGTCGAGATGCCGGTACGTGGCAGATCCACACCCTGCAGCAGTGGATGGTTTTTCAGTGCATCAGGGGTATCGGCATTGGCGATTACCCAGGCATGCTCTCCGGTATTCAGATCAATGGCAGTGATGCGCCCATAGGGTGGCTTGAACAGTTCTATGCCCTGTACATTCAATGCCGGGTTATTGCCATTGCCGCCATTAACATAATTGGATTCTGAGCCGAGCTCTGCACCGGGTACCAGAGCGAAGGTCATCAGACAGCTGCGTGAGGGGACATACAGCATGCCAGTTTCGGGGTCGTAGGCGCCTCCCTCCCAGTTGGCACCTCCGGTTGAGCAGGGCATGTGAAGGGCGCCCAGCAGTCCATCAGGGTCATCACGCAGGGAAGGTGGCGTGTAGACAGACTCGGCTAACCGGTAATTCTGCGTGATTTCACGGGCCATGGCATTGATTTCAGGGGTGAAATCCACCAGATCTTCAGGCGTGAAACCCTGCTGGTCGTAGGGCAGGGGCAGTACCGGAAAGGGCTGGGTAGCTGAGGTTCTTTCTCGCGGCACGGTGCTTTGGGGTACCGGTCTTTCCTCGATACCAAAATACGGCTCACCGGTTTCCCGATCAAACACATAGGCCATGGACTGTTTGGTTAACTGCACCAGCAGTTTGTCACCATTGGGGAGGTCAGCCAGAATCGGAGCCTGCGGGATATCCCAGTCCCAGACATCGTGATGGGTCAGCTGGTAATACCAGATCATTTCCCCGGTACGATAATCCAGCGCTACCAGAGAGGAACTGAAAAGGTTATCGCCTGGGCGGTGACCGCCGTAGTAGTCATTGGTGGCGGCCTCCACTGGTAAGTAAACCAGACCCAGCTCAGGATCGGCAGACATGGGCGCCCAGACGCCGGCATTGCCGCTGATCAGGGCAGAACTTTCCAGCCAGGTTTCGTAACCCGGCTCGCCCGGCTCGGGAATGGTTTTAAAGGTCCATAGCAGCTCACCCGAACGGGCATCATAAGCCTTGATATCGCCTTTGACATTGGAGGGGTAGGGGGCAAGCCCGCCGGGTGACATGGCAGCTCCAACGATAACCACATCTTCGACAACCAGTGGTGGCATGGAAAGACCAATATCAAGGTCATCGCGGCCAACGCCCAGTCGCAGATCCTGCTGCATATCAATCCAGCCACTGGCACCGAACGATTCCACCGGCTGACCGGTGTTGGCATTCAGCGCCACCAGGTAATAACCCGGTGTCACGGTAAAAATAACTTCCTGAATACCGTCACTCCAGTAAGCCAGACCCTTGCCAGAGCCCTTGCGGGGCGCATCAATGAAACGTTGTCCTTCTTGAGGGCGCCAGAGCCAGAGCGTCTGGCCAGTTGCCGGGTCTATTGATACGACATTACGGGTGGCTCCGGCAGTTGCATACATGCGACCATTGACCACCAATGGCGAAGTCTGGCTGAAAGGGGAATTTCCCGGACCGATATTGCGGTTGCTCCAGCGCCAGACAACTTCCAGTTGATCGACATTCTCAGCATTGATCTGATCCAGTTCCGAATAGCGGGTGGATGCTATATTGCCATTCATGTTGAGCCAGGGGTAATTATCCTCTTCGTTGTTGCTCTCACGCGGCGCAATGATCCAGTCAGCCAGATTATTCAGACTCAATGCATTATCGGGGGTGATGGTGCCGCCCAAGCTGAGAAATTCACCGGTCAGTGCTAGATATTGCTCCTGGCTCAAAGAACCGGGGTTATCAACCGGCATGGTCGTGCGCATGCGGTTAAATAATTCCTCGGCACTCTTGCCATACCAGTCATTACGCAGGCGCTGCTCGATTTCAATGGAAAGGTGACAACGGGCGCAGAACTGCTGGTAATCAGTCTGCTCAATGGGTTGTGCCTGAATCTGAAAAAAAGGCAGGTAAAGACAAAAGCTGTAAACAAAAGATTTCAGGCTAGGCATTATTCATCCCTTCGGTGGTTTATTTTTTTAACAAGTCTACTGCAGAACGCTTGCCAGGGAAAAGACCGGGTGCTCGAGTGGAAAAAATACAGCCTGGTCTTGATGGTCTGATACTGCAGGAAGACGGAAAGCGGGCGACTTTCTTGCCGTCTGTTTGGGAAAAAATCCCGCACAAGGAGAATTTTATCAGTCAATTACGCCGTAAGGCGGGGTTGGATCCGCAAGGCTGGTCAGCCAACACGCAGGTTTTTTATTATCGAAGCATTGAATTTTCCTGAGGGTTTGTCTTTATCCCCTATTTGAAGCTAGACCCAAATCCTGCGGATGTGGCATGATGCTTGAGATAAAGTAGTGTGTGAAAACTTTTTATGAGTATTAGCTGGAAATCCTACAACCCGGGCGAGTTTTATGATGAGCTGATCAGTTCGCCGGGCTATCCGCGCAAAGTTGCCCGCAAGCTGACCAAATACTTATCCTCACTCAGTCACGCCGAATTGCAACAGCGCAAGGCAACGGTTGAACATGCCATCAAAACGATGGGCATTTCGTTTACCGTTTACAGTGAGGCGGGCAACATCGATCGGCAGTGGCCCATGGATCTGGTGCCACGCATTATCAATCAGCCAGAATGGGACCGGACCAGTGAGGGGCTGAAACAACGACTGCGAGCACTTAACTGCTTCATTCACGATGTCTATAACGATGGCAAAATCCTCAAGGATAAAGTCGTTCCCGGCGAACTGCTCAAAAAATCCAAAAATTACCGTAAAGAATGTGCAGGGATGAAACCCCTGCATGAGGTCTGGGCCCATGTCTGTGGAACCGATCTTATCCGGGACAAAGACGGTGAATTTTATGTGCTGGAGGATAACCTGCGGGTGCCTTCAGGTGTTTCTTACATGCTGGAGAATCGCACTGTCACCAAACGGGTTTTTCCCGAGCTGTTCGAAAACTATGATATCCAGCCGATTACGGATTACCCGACGCAATTGTTTGACACCCTGGCAGCCATTTCACCCAAACCCAAGGATTATCCTGAAGTCGTTGTGCTGACGCCGGGCATATACAACTCGGCCTACTTTGAGCATTCATTTCTTGCCCAGCAGATGGGCTGTGAACTCGTACAGGGCAGCGATCTGTACGTTGAAGATGATCATGTATTTATGAAAACCATTGAAGGTTTGGCACCGGTGGATGTCATTTACCGGCGTATTGATGATCTGTTCCTTGATCCGGAAGTGTTCAATCCGGAATCTGCGCTGGGTGTTCCCGGACTGATGCGGGCCTGGTTAAAAGGCAATGTCGGTCTGGCCAATGCGCCTGGTGCGGGTGTTGCCGATGATAAAGTTGTCTATACCTACGTACCCAAGATGATCAAGTATTATCTGGATGAAGACCCGATTCTGCCTAATGTCCCCAGTTTTTTGTGTACCGACAAGGCACAGCTGCAACACGTGCTGAAGAATCTCGACAAACTGGTGGTGAAGCCCGCCAACGAATCCGGTGGCTATGGCATGCTTATCGGCCCTCAGTCGACGCAAAGACAGCGCGCTGAATTTGCCCAACGTATCAAGGCCAATCCGCGGGAATACATGGCCCAGCCTTTGATTTCATTATCGACAGCCCCGGTGCTCGGTGAGCACAACATGGAACCGCGACATGTGGATCTGCGCCCCTTCTGCCTGCAGGGAAGCAAGCCCTATGTGACTGCAGGTGGGCTTACCAGAGTTGCCATGGTTAAAGGGTCCTATGTGGTGAATTCCTCTCAGGGCGGTGGCAGTAAAGATACCTGGATAGTCAGGGAGTAGGCGAACATGTTATCGAGTGTTGCTGAAAGAGTGTACTGGCTGGGACGTTATCTGGAGCGTGCCGAGAATTCGGCTCGCCTGTTGAAAGTATACTCTGCCATGCTGTTTGATCTCCCCCGTGGTACCAGTCTGGACTGGAATACCCTGATCGATATTGCTGGTGTCAATGAAGGTTACAAGGAAAAATACCAGGATACTGATGAAAAACTGGTTGTAAAATATCTGCTGGCAGATGCTGATAATCCCAACTCCATATTCAACTCACTGGTCATGGCCCGTGAAAATGCCCGGACTTCTCGTGAAGTCATTCCATCGGAAGCCTGGGAACAGGTGAATGCGATTTATCATGTATTGAAGGATAAACTGAACCCTCGCATGGGTCGTGCTGCACGTTATTCTCTGCTCGAAGAAATCATCGCAAATTCCCAGCGATTGGAAGGGCTTTTTGTTTCCAGCATGAGTCACAATAAAGCCTTTTCATTTATAGAGCTTGGACGCAAGCTCGAACGAGCCGATATGACCAGTCGACTGGTGGATGTCGGATCCATCAATCTGTTGCCGGCTTTTTCTGCCAACAACAGTCAGCGTGTTGTACTTGAACCCTATGAAAATATCGTCTGGATGAATGTGCTGCGATGCCTGGGGGCATTTCAGGCCTATCGGCAACAGGTGCAAAACCGTGTCAGCGGCAATGCAGTGGTCAGGTTTTTGCTGCAGGATGAAGAGTTTCCACGTTCTATTGGCTTCTGTCTTCATGAGCTGGTTTATCATCTAGAGCAGTTGCCGAATAACGATGATGTGATTCGGGCAGTCGCCCGGGTTAAAAGAATTACCCGTGAAGTGGATGTTGAATCCCTGGTTGATCGCGGTCTGCTGGAATTTATCGATGAGCTGCAAATATCAATTGCAGATATACACGAAGAAATCACCCGCGTCTGGTTTAACCTTGAAATAAGCCAGAACGATAAAAACTGAACACTGCAGCCTTAAAAGACGCCGCTGCTGCTATCGGATATTTTTTCCCAGTTTGAAGCCCAGGCGAGGGGAGGCATCTGGTTAAAGGCTTCCAGCAGTTTTTCGGCCCATTGTTTGTTCAGATTCTGCAGAAACTCATTTTTCTCATCAAAATAATGATAATTACCGAGCTGAAAACTGTCAGCCTGGTATAAGATCATTTCTATCGGTGCACCAACACTGTCATCGCATTTCATGGTGGAACTCATGGATACCAGTGCGCATAGGGCGGCTGTATCCAGGGAAGTCTGGCGGTTGATGATGCGTTCCAGAATAGGGGTGCCGTATTTGCTCTCTCCAATCTGCAAAAACGGAGTATCACGTGAACTGGTAATGTTGTTTCCTGCCGAGAAGATTTTGACTGCACGAGGCCGAGAGCCCTGAATTTGTCCGCCCAGCAGGAAAGTAAGATCAGCGGTGGCCGCATTCAGTTCAGGATTATCCACGACTGAACGATATACGGCGCCAACATAATCGGCAGCCTCGGCGATGGTGTTGACTGTGTGTAAATTGCAGGCTGTTTGATTGGTGATGTCCTGGTAGAGCTGATCCATACATATTTGGGTCAGCTCCGGGTTGCCAGCTGTGAGTATGACGAATTTTCGGTCGCCCGCCTGGTTGAACTGAAATAATTTACTGTGCGTCATGCCCTGCTGGTCAGGCAGGCAGTTGCGCGAGTCTGAACAGAAGAGTAGACCTTCGTTAACGGAAATGACGATACAGTAACTCATGAGATTGGCATTGCTAAAAAGAGCTAGCCGGTAAACCTCGCAGGATCAATGCTAGCATTCTAGCGGAACAGGGAGGCTGCTGTCAGCAGCCTCATGCATGATGTTGACGGCGAGCCAGCAGGAGACGTTGTCTGGTAGTTCCCATATCAGATTTGTGCTGCAGTATTTCCTCATCACTCAGACCAATCAATTCATGGGGAAATACCAGCCAGTCATCGGTTTCATGCAGGTAAAAATCCGGTTGCCTTCGGGTCTGGTTGTTGGCGGGTTTGTAATAGGGCGTGGCAATTTTGATTTGTGGCAAGTCATCCTGATAGATGTCGCGAAGCTCCCGGATGACCTGCTGCAGGCTCAGACCGGTATCGAAGACATCGTCCACCAATAGGAGGGACTCGTTGGCGCTGAAATGGCGCCGCAGATAATCCAGTCCGTGTACGCTGACCCGCGTTCGCTTGCCGATGCTGGTATAGGATGAGGTGCGAATGGCAATATGGTCACTGTGAATGCCGGCGAATTCCAGCGCTTCCTGAATGGCAATGCCGACTGGCGTGCCACCACGCCAGACTCCGATGATCAAGTCAGGTTCAAACTGGCTTTCCAGAATTTGAAGTGCCAGCTCAAAGGCATCTTTTAGCAGACTGCCGGCACTGATGTATTGCTTTTGCATGTGTCTATCAGATTGTGCTTGAGAAGGTGAAGTTATAACATGCGTAGACTATGGATGGCTTTAATTCTTTTTTACTGACAGTTGATAGTTACCTTGGAAGTTCTACCTGGTTTCCCTTCGTTCTGCTAGGTGTTGGTTTATTTTTTACCCTATATCTGCGCTTTCCTCAGCTGCGATTTTTCACCCATGCCTGGGCAGTTTTGCGTGGGAAATATGAGAAAAGCGATGATCCGGGTGATACGACTCACTTTCAGGCACTGTCAACGGCACTGTCCGGTACCGTGGGGACTGGCAATATTGGTGGTGTTGGTCTGGCCATTTATATCGGCGGACCGGCGGCACTGTTCTGGATGTGGATGACGGCATTCCTGGGCATGGCAACCAAAATGGTTGAAGTCAGCCTCTCACATAAATACCGTGTCAAAGCGGCCAACGGCACCATGGCTGGCGGCCCCATGTACTACATGGAGCACGGACTGAAAATGCACTGGCTGGCCATGTTTTTTGCCATTGCTACAGTTATCTGTTCCTTCGGCACTGGCAATTTGCCGCAAATTAATAACATCGCCATCAGTGTCCAGGCGAGTTTCGGGATCACACCCATCATTACCGGGGCAGTACTTGCCGTGCTTCTGGGGCTGGTTATTGTTGGCGGTATCAAACGAATTTCGCATGTCGCTGCAGCCATCGTGCCGAGCATGGCTGCACTGTATTTACTCGGTGCCTTGGCTGTCATTATCACTAATCTTGGTAATATCATTCCTTCATTTTTGAGTATCTTCACGAATGCATTTTCCGGGACAGCAGCTACAGGTGGCTTTTTGGGTGCTACCTTTGCCTTTGCCTTTAACCGTGGCGTCGGCCGCGGACTGTTTTCCAATGAAGCGGGGCAGGGTTCTGCAGCCATAGCGCATGCTTCGGCGAAAGCTGATGAGCATGTGTCTGAAGGAATGGTCTCCCTGTTGGAGCCATTTATCGACACTCTGATTATTTGCACCATCACCGGCCTGGTAATTTTGTCCTCCGGCGCCTGGACGAGCAAATTCGAAAATGAGTTTTCTTCAGCTGATTTGATGATTCTTGATGGAATCTATCAGGAAGCAGACAGCGGAGATCGTGAAATTATTGGGAATTACCTCATCAACAATTCGAATGAGGTGCAGATGTATACGGGGACTGTGAATGTTCTGAATGGCGAGGCGCAAAACCCACAATATACGATTATTCATGCGCGCTCCTTTGCTGAAGCAGTGCGTTTTTATCGTGAAGGCGGACTGTACACCGGTTCACTGGAGATTATAGGTGGTCAGATTCAGGATCCACTGATTAGTCTGCAGGGTTTGTCCCTGCTGCATTCTTCGGAGCTTACAACAGCGGCTTTCGGGATGGGCCTGCTGGGTGAAAGTGGCCAATATATTGTATCGATTTCGCTGGTTCTGTTTGCCTTTTCAACGGCAATTGCCTGGTCCTATTACGGCGATAGAGCCATCATCTACCTGTTCGGATTCAGGGCTGTCATGCCCTACCGCATCATTTACTGCATTGCATTTTTCATCGCTTCCTTTACTGACACCACTATCGTCTGGAACTTTGCCGCGGTGGCTGTGGTGCTGATGACACTGCCCAATCTGCTAGGCATTATGCTGATGAGGCGTGAAATGAAGGAGCTGGTTAGCGACTACTGGAAAGACTACCGGGACCGGTAGTTTTAATTTTCAACAGACTCCATTTCTTCGATTTCTTCAACGGGATTGCGAGTGCCCGGGTCTCCCAGGGTGCCCAGTGTCAGGATATTCAGGAGTGAGCGGCTGCGTTGTTGTTGCTGAATTTCAAAGTTGAACTGTGCCTCATTGTCACTGGGTCGACGGGTCGGCGCCAGAGGCGCATCACGTCTGTTGGAGCCCAGTAGACCAAAGGTCATGGTATACAAAAAGGAGGGATCTGTGATCTGGGTCGGCACGATGAAATCGCCCTCATCGTTCAGACGCTGATTGTCCGGGAAATTAGTTCTGAGTATTTCCACACTGTTGGCGGCCAGGTCATCCAGGCCAAGTCTCAAATACATTTCTGCCATGATCTCCAGGGCACGGGGCATGATCGGAGCCTGCTGGTAGTTTTCTACAACGTATTTGGCGCGGTTCAGGGCGGACAGATAAGCCTGACGCTGGATGTAAAACTCGGCGACATTGATTTCATAAGCTGCCAGTAGATTTCGCAGGTAAATCATGCGGGCCCTGGCATCGGCCGAGTAGGGGCTGTCAGGGAAGCGGGTAATCAAAATGGAGAAATCTGTAAACGATTCACGGGCATTGCCAGGGTCGCGTTTGCTGGGATCCGTTGGCAGATAGCGGGCCAGAAAACTGGCGTCTTCCGTGTAGAAGGCCATGCCTTTCATGTAATAGGCATAATCGATGTTTTCATGGTCGGGATAAAGCCGGATAAAGCGGTCAGCGGCAGCCCGGGCAGCTTCTGCTTGACCGTCCATGTAGTAGGCATAGACCAGTTCTATCTGAGCCTGGGCGGCATACTGGCCAAACGGAAACTGTGCTTCCAGTTGCTGGAAAAGGTTAATAGCCGTCTGCCAGTCATTCATGCGCATTGATTCTTCAGCTTCGGTAAAGTAGAACTCTTCCGTTGAGCCGACGAAGGCATCATCCGAGCTGCAGGCTGTCAGTGTTATCAGGCTGTATGCCAGTAAACTAAATAGGAGTTTATTCACAGTAATTCAGAATCTTTGCTACGCGTTTCAAGTTTTTTTTGCTTAAATGCCTGCACTCTGGTGTGGCCGCTCAATACCACATTCAAGCTGCCCAGTGTACTATGTAGCGGCAATAAGTTCATCTATCTCTAAGACAACACAAGCATGCAAAAGGTTTCATTGGAAGCGCAAGTAAATGAGTACCAGGCCGGCTCAAGGCTGGACCAGGTCGCAGCTGAACTGTTTCCGGATTATTCGCGTGCCCGTCTGCAAAAGTGGATCAAGCAGGGAAAACTGCTGGTCAATGGAGAAAAAAGTCAAAGCAAGCAGAAATTACTGGGAGATGAGCAGCTCAGTATCAATGCCACACTGGAAGCCCAGCAAGAATGGCAGGCTGAGGCTTTACCGCTGGATATTGTGTTCGAGGATGCCGATATCATGGTGTTGAATAAGGCAGCAGGGATTGTGGTACATCCAGCTGCCGGAAACCATTCCGGCACCTTGCTCAATGCCTTGCTGCATCATTGTCCGGAACTGGCAAATATTCCACGTGCCGGCATTATTCACCGGCTCGACAAGGACACCACAGGTCTGCTGGTGGTTGCCAAGACACTCAGCAGTCATCAGGCTCTGGTCGCGGATTTACAGGCGCGCGAGCTGAATCGTGAGTATCAGGCACTGGTCTGCGGTCTGGTCACAGCCGGGGGGCAGGTTGATGAGCCGCTTGGGCGGCATCCGGTACAGCGTAAAAAACGGGCAGTCGTTCGTGGTTCTGCAGGCAAACATGCGGTGACGCATTACCGGGTTTTGAAAAAGTTTCGGGCGCACAGTCTGCTGCAGGTGAAGCTAGAAACAGGCAGGACCCATCAGATCAGAGTCCATATGGCACATCTGGGTTACCCGCTGCTCGGCGATCCGCTTTATGGTGGGCGCCTGAAACTTCCCAAAGCGGCCAGTCCGGCACTGATCGAGTGCCTCAAAACATTCAAGCGCCAGGCCCTGCATGCCTGGAAACTCGGTTTTATGCATCCCTCCACAGCGCAGTACATGGAATGGGAAGTAAAATTGCCGGACGATATGCAGTCACTGATCAGCATACTGGAGGAGGACAATGCCCTTGTCTGAATTACTCAAGGCTGACTGGCCTGCGCCCTCCAATATCCATACGCGGGTAGAAAGCAAAGGTTCAGTCTCAGAAGAGCCGCCAGGATTGCCGGTTCAGCAGCTTGAGCAGGTGCATGGGACAGCAGTGCTGAAACTCGAATCAGTGTCTACAGCGAATGAACAGCCCGAGGCAGATGCGATTTATACCCAAGTGGAAAATGTGGTCTGTAGCATTCGCACAGCGGACTGTCTGCCGGTATTGTTCTGTTCACAAGATGGACTGGAACTGGCTATTGCACATGCCGGCTGGCGTGGCCTGGCAGCCGGTATTCTGGAGAACACCCTGGAGTGCTTTGACGCTCAACGTAGTAATATTCTGGCCTGGTTCGGTCCTGCCATTGCAGCCTGTCATTTTGAGGTGGGTGAGGATGTATACCGTGCCTTCATGCAAGCGGTGCCTGCCACACAAAAAGCAGCAACTGCCGGGGCTTTTGCTGTCGGTGCTAAAGCTGGCAAATGGCAGGCGGATCTTTATCAACTGGCCAGACTCAGGTTGCAGGCAGCGGGGCTGTCAGCTGGCAATATTAGCGGTGGCGGGCTGTGTACCTATTGTGATGAAGAAAACTTCTATTCCTATCGCCGCGACGGTGAAGCAGCTGGTCGCATACTCAGTCAGATCTGGCGCAGCTAAGCCTGCCTACAGGTCCAGATAGCGCAAATCCAGGGTGCAGGGAAGTTCCCGGAAGGGTGCTTCGGTTCGCAGTTTAAAGCGCCCCTGTTTGTGTCCGTGAGACATGAACCGGGCGACACGACGGGCTTCTGCTTCATTGGCGTTGACTGGGAAGGTGTCGTAATTTCGACCACCTGGGTGGGAAACATGATACTGACATCCCCCCAGCGAACGATGATTGAGGGTGTCCACCACATCGATTACCAGCGGTGTATGCACCTTGATGCTGGGGTGCAGGGCAGAAGGTGGTGCCCAGGCCTTGTAACGGATCCCGCCAACAAACTCGCCTTCACGGTCAGTCGGCTGCAGGGGAATCTGTCGGCCATTGCAGGACAGGGCCAGTCGTTCTCCGCTCATGCCCTGTACCGTTATCTGTAGTCGTTCCACCGAAGAGTCAACATAACGCGACGTACTTTGCGCTGAGGCTTCCTCGCCGAGTACATGCCAGGGCTCGATTGCACCGTGCACATCAATCTGCAAACCGGCGACATGAACGCGGCCAAAATGGGGGAAACGAAATTCCTTGAAGGGCAGTAACCAGTCGAGCTCAAAATCCAGGCCGGCGCTGTTCAGGTCATCTACCACCCAGCGCATGTCGTGCCAGATATGGTAGGGCAGCATGAATCGATCATGCAGCTGATTGCCCCAGCTGATGAGGGCGCTGCTATAGGGTTTTGCAGAAAATTTTGCGACCAGTGCACGCAAGAGCAGCATTTGAACCAGACTCATTTGCCAGTGTGGAGGCATTTCAAAATTCCGGAACTCTACCAGTCCCAGTCGGCCTGTGCTGCTACCTGGGGCATAGAGTTTATCGATGCAGAACTCAGCCCGGTGCGTGTTGCCAGTCAGATCGACCAGAAAATTCCGCAGGATACGGTCTATGATCCAGGGTTGGTCAGTTTCACCTTTGGGCAGTTGCTGCAAGGCTATTTCCAGTTCATAAAGGTTATCATCACGCGCTTCATCAACGCGGGGTGCCTGGCTGGTTGGCCCGATAAACTGGCCGGAAAACAGATAGGAAAGGCTGGGATGATTCTGCCAGTAACGTAACATTGAAGCGAGCAGATGAGGTTTTTTCAAAAAAGGGCTGTCAGCTGCTTGGGCTCCCCCCAGAGTGACATGGTTGCCGCCGCCGGTACCAGTATGTTTGCCATCCAGCATAAACTTTTCCGTACCCAGTCGTGTTTTTCTTGCGCTCTCATAAAGCTTCTTGGTAATGGCACTCAATTCTTGCCAGGAAGAGGAAGGGTGAATATTGACTTCTATAACACCGGGGTCAGGTGTAATCATTAATTTTTTAAGTCGGGTATCGCGGGGAGGCTCATAACCTTCCAGAATTACCGGTAACTTTAATGCAGCGGCTGTTTTTTCGATCAGCGCTAGCAAAGTGAGATATTGTTCCAGCTGGCTTAACGGTGGCATGAAGAGATAGAGCTTGCTATCTCTCACTTCAGCACAAAGAGCCGTGTGTATGATTTTTTCGGTATAGGTTTTTTTCTTGCTTGCCGTTTTGCCAGCTTTTTTGTTCAGGGGGTAGCCCAGAGGCTTACGTTCAGCAAAGGGATCAACGTTGAAATCATAATCTCTCTCTACTTCCCAGGGCAGGCTGTTAAGGGGTAGGCGATAGCCCATTGAGGAGTCACCGGGCACCAGAAATAATTTACCGCGTTTGAACTGCCAGCGACTACTTATCCACTGGCCACTGTATTCTTCACCTTGCCAGGCCAGTGGCAGCACATAACCAGTTTTACTGCTCAGCCCCTGGTCGAAGACCTTGCGCAGCCTTTGCCGTTCTATTGGATCTTTTAATTTGTTATCGCTGACTTTGACGTTTTTGGGCAGTTCGCCTTCCTTGTGAAGGTAATAGGCCTGGTCTTCGTAGGCAGGCAGGATGAAACGCTTATCCAGGCCTAGTTCTGCAGACAGTGCCTGAATAAATTTTTGTGATGATGTTGCGTGCACCTTGCTGTCATCCTGCGGACTGGCCAGTAAAAGAGGATCATGCCATAGCGGTTTTTCATCACTGCGCCAGTAAATACCGAGTGCCCAGCGCGGCAGTTGTTCGCCGGGGTACCATTTACCCTGACCATGGTGTACATATCCCTGTGGAGCATACTCTGCTTTAAGATCTTGCAGTAATTTGGATGCCAGTTTCAGTTTGTCCTGCCCCAGTGCCTCTGTGTTCCACTGCGCGCCTTCCATGTCATCGATGGAGACAAAAGTGGGTTCTCCACCCATCGTTAGCGCCACCTTGTTCTTCTTCAACTCCTGATCGACTTTTTTACCGAGCTTGTCTATCCGTTTCCATTGCATGTCGGAATAGGGCTTGGTCACCCGAGGGTCTTCATGAATGCGGGTAACCTGGTTACTGTATTCGAACTCAACCTGACAGGGTTCGGTTGCGCCGGTAACCGGTGCAGCACTCTGAGGCTCGGGGGTACAGGCAAGCGGGATATGGCCTTCGCCGGCAAAGAGTCCTGATGTGGGGTCCAGTCCAATCCAACCAGCACCTGGAATGTATACTTCAGCCCAGGCATGCAAATCAGTGAAATCTTTTTCGGGGCCGCTCGGCCCGTCCAAGGCTTTCTGGTCGGGCGCCAGTTGTACCAGGTATCCAGAGACGAAACGTGCAGCCAGACCGAGGTGACGCAAAATCTGTACTAAGAGCCAGCCACTGTCACGACAGGAGCCTGATTTCAATTTAAGCGTATCATCGCAGCTCTGCACCCCAGGTTGCATGCGAATCAGGTAGCCAATTTCACTTTGTAGCATCTGGTTGATTTCAACCAGAAAGTTGATCGTGCTTTTTTTGGAGCGATCAATCTTCTTCAGCCATTGCATGAGAATTGGACCTTTTTCTGCAATTTGTAGATAAGGTGCCAGGTCTTTTTTTAACTGTTTTTCATATTTGAAGGGATAGCTATCAACGCCTTCATCAAGAAAAAAGTCAAAGGGGTTAATCACCGTCATATCGACAATCACTTCTACATCAAATGAAAGTCGTCGAGATTTTTCCGGAAAAACCAGTCGTGCCAGGTAATTGGCAAAGGGATCCTGCTGCCAGTTGATGAAATGTTGCTCTGGCTCCACTTTAAGTGAATATGAATGGATCGGCATGCGGCAATGAGGTGCCGGCCTGAGCCTCAGTACGTGGGGGAGAATGGCAACAGGCTTATCAAATTGATAGGCCGTGTGATGTTGTATGGCAACTTTAATGGTCATGCTTGGTGCCGTTCTGCGAAAATAGCAGGTGATTGTCTAATAGTTCACATTTGAACTGTCAGATGAGTTATCCCAGTTTGATGCCCAGCTAAGCGGAGGCAATTGATGAAAGGCTTCTTTCAGGCGTTTGTCCCAGGCTTTTTTCAGTTCACGTAGAAATTCACTGTCTTCTTCAAACCGGTGGTAGGGCTGCATTAGGAAAGAATTGGCATGATACAACTGGACTTCAATGGGCGGTCCGACTGTCACGTTGCTTCGCATGGTGGAATCCATGGAAACCAGGGCGCACAAGGCTGCAGTTTCCAGACTGGTATCCGGGTTGATGATGCGATCGAGAATGGGCTTGCCGTATTTACTCTCGCCAATTTGCAGGTAAGGGTTGTTCTTGGAGGTGGTAATGTGATTGCCCTCCGGATAGATCAGCATCAGGCGATGTGAGCTTCCCATGATTTGTCCGCCTAGCAGGAAGCTGGCTTCAAAGGTGGGCCCACTGGTGCAGTGCTTTTCCTGTTGTGCGCGACTGACATCGCCCAGATAATCAGCAGCTTCACTGAGCGATTCGACCGTGTTCAGGCTGAGCGCTGCGTTTTGCTTAATATCCTTTTTCATCTGGTGCATGGTGGCCTGAGTAGTCGCCAGATTTCCGGCAGTCAGGACCATAAACTGGCGCTCTGGCCCCAGTTCGAAACGAAACATCTTGCTGTAAGTGCTGGCCTGGTCAGCGCCAGCGTTGGTTCTGGAATCAGAGCAGAACACCATTCCGGAGTTGACGGATATGGCGACACAATAAGTCATAAGCTAATAAGCCACTTGCTTGGTTGGTAAAACAGATTCGAAAGTATAAAAGCCTTATAGGCAATATACCATGGATATTTATGCCTGAGGTGTCCAATCCGGTGTGTTTCCAAAAAGGCTTGGGTTCTGACTTGAATCAAAACGATCCACCCCCACTTATATAGACAATATGACTCGTTTGAGCTGGTGAGGAAAGCATCATGCGTATGGATAAATTGACCAACAAATTACAGATGGCTTTGGCCGATGCCCAGTCTCTAGCTGTGGGTAAAGACCACAACCAGATCATGCCAGTGCATCTGCTGAGTAGCCTGGTGGATCAGAAAGGTGGAACGATCAGACCCCTGCTGATGCAAACCGGTTTTGATATCCAAAAGCTGAAACAGGGCCTGGATTCCCTGATGGATAAGCTGCCGCTTGTCAGCGACAGTGGTGGCGAGGTGAATCTGTCACAGGAGCTGGCCAGGTTGCTCAATATCGCTGACAAAATTTCCCAGCAGAATCAGGACAAATTTATTTCCAGCGAAAACGTTTTGCTGGCTTCCATGCAGGACAAGGGGGAATTGGGCAAGCTCTTGAATTCTTTCTCGGTATCCGAGCAGGCACTGGTCAATGCCATTCGCAACCTGCGCGGCGGTGAGGCCGTTAATGATCCTGAAGCTGAAGGTGCCTACCAGGCTCTGCAAAAATACACGGTTGATGTCACGGAAAAAGCCGAAGAAGGCAAACTGGATCCGGTGATAGGACGTGATGATGAAATCCGGCGAACGATTCAGGTACTGCAACGGCGCACAAAAAACAATCCGGTTCTTATCGGTGAGCCGGGCGTGGGTAAAACAGCCATTGTAGATGGCCTGGCACAACGTATTGTTAACGGTGAAGTACCTGAAGGGCTAAAAGACAAACGCATCCTTTCTCTGGACATGGGTTCACTGATTGCTGGTGCCAAGTTTCGCGGTGAGTTTGAGGAGCGCCTCAAAGCGGTACTCAATGAACTGGCCAAACAGGAAGGCTCAGTCATTCTGTTTATCGATGAAATTCATACCATGGTAGGCGCCGGCAAGGCTGAAGGAGCAATGGATGCCGGTAACATGCTGAAGCCGGCACTGGCCCGTGGTGAGCTGCATTGTGTGGGAGCAACCACGTTGGATGAATACCGCCAGTATATTGAAAAAGATGCTGCTCTGGAGCGGCGCTTCCAGAAAGTGCTGGTTGATGAGCCCAATGAAGAAGATACCATCGCCATTTTACGTGGCTTGAAAGAGCGTTATGAAGTGCATCATGGCGTCAACATTACCGATTCAGCCATCATTGCTGCGGCGAAACTTTCCCAGCGTTACATTACTGACCGGCAGCTGCCCGACAAGGCCATAGACCTGATTGATGAAGCAGCCAGTCTGATCCGCATGGAAATTGATTCCAAACCGGAAGACATGGATCGACTGGAACGTCGTCTGATTCAGTTAAAAATTGAACGCGAAGCACTGAAGAAAGAAACCGATGAAGCCTCCAAGAAAGGCCTCAAGAAACTGGAAGAAGACATCCAGAAACTGGAGGCCGAGTTCGCTGATCTGAATGAGGTGCTGAAAGCTGAAAAGGCAACCCTGCAGGGTGCGCAGAAAATCAAAAGTGAACTTGAGCAGGCAAGGATTGATCTGGAAGCGGCCAGTCGGGCTTCGGATTTGACCCGTATGTCTGAATTACAGTACGGGGTGATACCCGAACTGGAACGCAAACTGGTGGCTGCTTCCAATACCGAAAACATTGAAATGAAGCTGCTGCGCGACAAGGTTACTGACGAGGAAATTGCCCAGGTGGTTTCACGCTGGACGGGTATACCGGTTTCGCGCATGCTCGAAGGAGAAAAGCAAAAGTTACTGCGGATGGAAGAGGCCCTGCATGAACGGGTTATCGGGCAGGATGAAGCTGTCAATGCCGTTGCCAATGCAGTACGACGCTCGCGTTCGGGTCTCTCGGATCCGCGACGCCCCAACGGTTCCTTCCTGTTTCTTGGCCCCACGGGTGTGGGTAAAACCGAATTATGCAAATCATTGGCTCACTTTCTGTTTGATACTGAAGATGCCATGGTCAGAATCGATATGTCGGAATTCATGGAACAGCATTCAGTGGCTCGCCTGATTGGTGCGCCACCGGGTTATGTGGGCTACGAAGAAGGCGGTTATCTGACGGAAGCGGTCAGACGACGTCCTTACGCAGTACTCTTACTGGACGAGGTCGAGAAAGCTCATCCGGATGTGTTCAACATACTGCTGCAGGTGCTGGATGACGGTCGCCTGACGGATGGACACGGCAGGACTGTGGATTTTCGCAACACGGTCATTGTCATGACCTCTAATCTGGGCTCTGACCGTATTCAGGAGATGATGAGTGATGAGTCAGCAAATGATACTTCCTATGAAGCCGTGAAAAGCTCTGTGCTGGGAATTGTCAGCAAGCATTTTCGTCCCGAATTCATTAACAGGATTGATGAGTTGGTGGTATTTCACCCGCTGGCGAAAGAGCAGGTCAGGGGTATTGCAGAAATTCAGCTGCAGCTGCTGGAAAAACGCCTGCAGGATAACCAGCTCAGACTGGAACTGGGTGAAGGCGTGCTGGATAAGCTGGCAAACCTGGGCTTTGATCCGGTCTATGGCGCGCGTCCACTGAAGCGTGCCATTCAGAACTGGCTGGAAAACCCGCTGGCACAACATGTCCTATCGGGTGATTTTGTCCCGGGGGATATCATTGTGGCCGCACTGGATGGTGAGAATCTCAGCTTCAGTAAAAAAGCGACAGCATAAGGCTGGACACGAAACCATCGTAGACCCTGTTAGGGCAGGCGGCTGCTTTGCCTGAGGTGCTCGAATACACGCATCAGACCGATGACTGCGAGTGAATCCTTGATCTCCTGATCGAGCACCATCTGCCAGGCGCTCAGGAAGGGTACTTTTTTGACCTGCAGGGCCTCGGTCGGATCGGGTTGTGCTTCTTCCAGACTCAAACCCTCTGCCAGGAATACAAAACCGCGTTCGTTGGTAAAGCAGTTGCTGGTATACAGCTCTCCCAGGTTGGTCCATTTGCTGGCGCGAAGCCCGGTTTCCTCCAGCAGCTCCCGACGGGCAGTCTCTTCGAGTTTTTCTTCTGCTTCAGCCCCGCCTTCGGGTATTTCCCAACTGTAGGCATGCAGGGGATAGCGGTACTGACCGACCAGATAAGTGTGCAAATCCTCGGTCAGGGGAATGATGCCTATCGCCGGCTTAGCTTCTACCACACCATATATCCCAGGTTTGCCGGCTGGCGTGATGACCTGATCCTCTCGTACCCGAATCCAGGGGTTTGTGTAGACAATACGGCTTTCCAGGGTTTGCCAGGGGTTTTTCACCAAAGACTCCTCTTTGTTTGCATATTTGGAAATTTACATTTTTAAATCAAATGGTTAAGATTTTCTGCAGTTTTACAATAGTCTTTTTATTTTTACTTAACTAGTTGCTCTATCAGATATTTTGCTTATAAAAATAATAAAAACAGCGCTTTTTTCCCTTTGCTTTTGCTCGCTGGCCCAGGCACAGGGTATTCGCGTGGAAAACTCCAATACAGCCGCATTTCGCTGTTTTGTGCAAGCGGATATCGCATCCACCGTGGAAAAGGTAGGTATTTCCAGAGAAAACCTCGAGCCCTGTAACGCGGCTATCGAACAGTACGGCTTAAGTGATTTCCTGCGTGCTGCCACCTTTGCCAATCGGGGTATTCTGCATGCAGCCAACGGCTCACTGGCCGAAGCGCTTTCAGACTATGACCAGGCACTGGCCATCATTCCTTCCCTGGCCGAGGTCTATATCAGTCGCGGCATCATTTATCATTTTTTGCAGGATTTTCAGCGCGCCATTGATGATTACAGTCTGGCCATCGAAATGCAGGTTTCCAATCTGCACATTGCCTATTTTGATCGGGGCATGGCCTATGAGGAACTGGGGATGCTGGCTGAAGCCGAGCATGACTACAATAAAGCCTTGGAAAACAAGACTGACTGGCCACCTGCCAGGGCCAGGCTGATCTGGGTAAGCGAAAAGCTTGCAGAACGCTAGTCAGCTATTTTCTAGTCTATTTCAAGGCCTCCTCCGCCAGCTCCTGTAGCTTTCCCGCATGATTCATTACATGGAAGATTACTTGTTGCTCAATGGCACCGCTCAAAAGGTGGGAGCCAGGGCCGATGGCATAAATTGGCACATCTTCCCCACCATGTGTTTCGCCACTGTATAAAGGGATAAATGCTTCCTGGTGATATCCCGCTGCCTGGGTATCAATATCGCTAATATCCATCCTGCCCGGTAAAGGTGGTGCTACTTCTCCCTCTTCCAGTTCCAGCTGGGGATAGTTCCCATCCGTTCGGTTCCCCAGGTCCGCAAAGCCCCGGCCGTTCATGTAATTCAATGTGGTATAGGGCTGCTCCTGACTATCCAGAGCAAAGGTACTTAATGGATTTCCGGCTTCATCGTTAGTGATAACCTTGCCCAGAATCGGGTTGCCCCGAGTGGGATAGCCGGCCATGGTCATGACATGGCTGTGATCAGCTGTGACAATGATCAGTGTTTCCTCGGTATTGCTTACACTCAGGGCTGCGGCAACGGCTCTGGAGAGCTCTACGGTCTCATTCAGCGCATTGTAGGCATTGTTGTTGTGGTGAGCATGATCGATGCGGCCTGCCTCCACCACCAGAAAATAGCCATCCTCGTCTTCTTCCAGAATATCAATGGCTTTGAGGGTCATTTCAGTGAGGGATGGTTCTCCGGCTGTATCATTGGCGCGGTCAGATTCAAAACGCATATGAGAGGCATTAAAGAGTCCAAGTATATTACGCTCATCCTGATCATCCAGCTGGTCAAAACTGCTCTGGTCCATGACATAGATGCCACCACCAGACACCCATTCAGCGATCAAGTTACGCTGGTCTTTGCGCTGACCCTCCTCAGTATTTTCGGAAAAGCCAGTAAGATTCTCCGGATCCTCGGCGAAGAACATCGCTCTGCCGCCACCAAAAGCCAGATCAATGCCGTCAATCCGTTCATCCTGCACCCCCAGGCTTGTCTGAAGACGTTCTGAAAAGCTGATGAACTGGCTGGCGATGTCTTCACAGGTATTGGGGGGATCATCCTCATCCAGACGGGTAGTCGCTTCCCAGTCTCGTTCCGGTGTTTTGGCATAGGCTGCGGCTGGTGTGGCATGGGTCAGGCGAGCCGTACTGACGATGCCGGTGGCCTTACCCGCTATTTCGGCTAGCTCCAACGCGCTCATCAGATTTGCATTTGGCATACTCTGGTAGGATTCGCAATTGGCGCGTTCAACCGATTCGCTGACGCTAATGACCCCAGCCCGGGTTTTAATGCCTGTCATCATTGCCGTCATGGTCCCAGCTGAGTCGGGCGTTTGCTGGTTTGTGTTATAGGTTCGTGATAAACCCGTCCAGGGGAAATTTTCAAAGCTCAGGCTGAATTCTTCGCCGGCCAGCCCCTGTTGCTGGCCGGCAAAAATTCTGGCTGCGGTAACGGTGCTTGTACTCATGCCATCCCCAATAAACAGAATAATGTTTCTGGCGGCGCCGGGGGAATTGTTGATTTCCCGTTTGCGTGCCATTTCCACGGCGGCGAGCCCATCCTGAAACCAGGGTGAGGAAGTATTCAGCGTCGGTAGACTGCTGTTGCGGCTCAGCAACAGGTAAGTGATGATGGCTATGAGTAAAAGAGGTAGAAGAAGTAGTGGGCTATTTTTCAGTTTGAACATAAGGGATTCTCCGGCCAAGGCCCAAGATATTGTTATGGGCCATTGTAGCCATAAATTGCTACATTTCTATTAATGCCATTGCATGGTGTAGACTCACTTTACCGGGAGCAAATTCTTCGTCTAATTCTTATCCGACAAGCCTGTGCTAGAAAGTTCTGAATCACCTTATTTTGCAGCAGTAGACCTGGGCTCGAATAGTTTTCATATGCTGATTGCCCGTATCCAGAACGGGCAACTGGAAATTATCGACCGGGAAAAGGAGATGGTGCAGATAGCCCGGGGGGTGACCAAAGACGGCAACCTCAGCCAGCCTGCCCAGAAGCGTGCGCTCGAATGTCTTAACCGTTTTTCTGAACGTTTACGTGATATTCCCTCGTCACAGATTCGTGCGGTCGGTACCAAGACGCTCAGAACGACTAGCCGCTCAAAATCTTTTTTGAAGAAAGCTGAACAGATACTGGGTGTGCCCATTCAGATTATTTCCGGTTATGAGGAAGCACGACTGGTCTATTCCGGCTTATCGCATTCAGTGAGTAATGATGACAAGCGACGCTTGGTAATTGATATTGGTGGTGGCAGTACCGAATTTATTATCGGGGAAGGTCACAAGCCGCTGCTGCTGGAAAGTCTGAGTATGGGCTGTGTCAGTTATACCAAGCGTTTTAGTGGTAAACAGGGGGATCATCTGAGCCCGCAGTTTTTTGATGCGGCCTATTTGAATGCCTGTGCTGAAATCGAAGTCCTGCGAAAAAACTATTTAAAGGCTGGCTGGGATATCGTGTATGGGACTTCAGGAACGGCGCGGGCAATTGCCGATCTCTCGATGGATAAAGACGGGGGTGCGCTGATATCACGAACAGCGCTGGATCAACTGGTCAAAACGCTGATAGGGGATCCAAAGCTACTGGCACAGGTACCGGAACTGCGCCGTGATGTGCTGCCGGCGGGTCTTGCGATTCTCAAGGCTATATTTGATCAGCTGCAAATTGATCACATGCATGTCGGGGATGTTGCCCTCAAGGAAGGTCTGCTCTTCGATACCATCGGCCGTCTCAGTGACCACGATTCGCGTCAGGAAACCATTGAAAAACTGCAGTTGCAGTACAAGGTGGATATCGATCATGCCGACCGGGTTGCCGCCACTGCCGTCAGTCTCTGGCAACAGGTTGGCGGACCGACATTGCCCGGTGTTTCTCGGACCAAGATACTGCGCTGGGCCGCCCAGCTGCATGAGATAGGTTTGAGTATTTCGCATTCAGGCTTTCACCATCACGGTTATTACATTTTACGTCATAATGACATGGCAGGTTTCGGGCGCTATGAGCAATATATCCTGGCGAATCTGGTACGCTCCCATCGCAAGGGGCTGGATGAGGATAATTTTGCTGATATGGATGAGGCAGCCATAGCTGCTTTTGTGCCTTTACTGCTTTGCCTGAGGGTATCGGCCCTGCTACACAGACGACGTGAAGGTCTGGATGCCATTCCCAGTCTTGCCGGTGGGCCCCAAGCCTATCAGCTGAGCTTCCAGCCGGGTTGGCTGACTGAGCACCCGCTAACGCTGGCCGGACTGGAGCAGGAAAAAGAGCAGCTGAAAAATTTGGCATTGAGCCTGACATTCACTTAAGTGTTGGATGAGTGTTGTTTTCTTCTGTATCCAGCTGGTTTATATTTGCCTGATACCAAGATTAAAAAGCGGGAGATTCCCATCAAGCCACGTATGCGCCTCCATTTTTTCAAATTGATTCTGTTCTTGATGATGGGCACGCTGCTGACCAATTCTCTGATGGCACAGATCAGGCCCAGACAGTACAACCCCAGAAGTGCCTCGGTAGTACCACGTGATCCGGACGGTGCTGAATTTTATTTCGCCCGTCTTATTTATGGTTCGGAAGGATTCAGAAGCCGTGGTGGCTGGACAACCGATATGCCGGAAGCGGAACACTATTTTATGAATGGCGTTACCCGCCTGACCCGGGTTGATGGTTCACTCGTCAACATGAACAACCTCGAAGGTGGCAGACTGATCGACCTGATGGACGGTACGGTGTTTGATTACCCCTTCCTGTATGCCGTAGAAGTAGGGGGCTGGCGCCTTAACAATGAAGAAATTGCCATTCTGCGTGATTACCTGCTCAAGGGCGGCTTCCTGATGGTGGATGATTTTCACGGGACCTATGAGTGGGCCGGTTTCATGTCGACCATGCAGCGAATTTTCCCTGACCGTCCGGTTGTCGATATTCCAGATGATGACGAAGTTTTTCATGTGCTTTATGACCTTGATCCCAGTATTCAGATTGCTGGTATCAGTCCACTCAGCCGTGGTATTACCTGGGAGCGAGATGGCTATGAACCGGAATATCGGGGAATTTATGATGATAAAGGCCGCCTGATGGTGGCGATCAATCACAACATGGATCTGGGGGATGCCTGGGAACATGCCGATACACCGGGTTATCCGCAGAGCCTGACAGCGATGGCATATCGATTTGCAGTGAACTATGTCATTTACACCATGACGCATTAGTCACGAAGCTGCTGTAGTCAAAAAGCCTAAGTTAAAAACTAACTCATTCGCTCACCTATTGAGGATACGCTCCCTCCATGCGGGCATTTTTGCTTCGGCATCGTTTGCTTCGCAAGGCTTTTCACTCGGTTTTAAATTGCCTGTTGGCATAGTAAGCTGTCCCCTATTGGGAAAGAGAAACATATGATGAAAAGAATAGTACTGACTGGCTTTCTGGTAGGGACGTCCTGTTTGCTATACGCTGCATCTGAAGATGATATGTTGCAGCGGGCGCGAGAAATTCACGAGCGAGTGATGGCACTGGATACACACGTGGATATTCCTCTGAATTTTGCCACCAGTGAGCACGATCCACTGGATGCAGATGCGCAGGTCAATCTGCAGAAGATGCGATCAGGGGGGCTGGATACGGCTTTCTTTATTGTTTATGTCGGTCAGCAGGAACGCAATCAGGGTAATTATATCGATGCCAAAGCCGACGCCTTGAACAAGTTTGATGCCATTCACCGAATGGTTGAATTGTATCCCGATGAAATTGGATTTGCGGCAACTGCGGCTGAAGCCCGAAACCTCTACAACGAAGGCAAACGGGTGGCCATGATTGGCGTGGAAAACGGATTCAGTATCGGTCAGGATCTGGACCTGCTGGCCGAATTCCGGGCCCGTGGTGCTTCCTATTTCGGGCTGGTGCATAACGGGCATAATGATATCGGTGATTCTGCCCAGCCACAGGAAAGACTGGGTGATGCAATTGCCGAGCATGGTGGTTTAAGCGATTTTGGTTACCAGGTGGTAGAAGAGCTTAATCGTCTGGGTATCCTGGTCGACATATCGCATGTCTCCAAACAGACCATGCTGGATGCCACCCGGCATTCCGTGGCTCCGATCATTGCCTCGCATTCGAGTGTCAACGGGGTATATGAGCATCCGCGTAATCTGGATGATGAACAGCTACAGGCCATCAAGGATAACGGCGGGGTGGTGCAAATTGTGGCATTTGATACTTATCTGAATGCGGGACGTGGTACAGCCAGTGTCAATGAACTGGTCGACCATATCGATTATGCCGTGGAACGCATGGGTATCCAGCATGTTGGTATTTCATCCGATTTTGGAGGCGGTGGCGGAATAGCCGGTTGGAACGGCGCTGATGAAACATTCAATGTCACACTGGAACTGCTGCGGCGTGGTTACACTGAAGCAGAAATTGCCATGATCTGGAGCGGCAATGTTCTACGTATTATGGCAACCGCTGAAGCCCTTGCTGACTAAATTTAATCCGGAATTTTTATGAACAGATTATCCTGTGTGTTTGTACTACTCGGCTCAATGGTTCTGGCTGCCGACTCCACATTGCCCGCCTTTGAAGATTATCGCCTAGCAGAAGTCAGTGATTTGCGACTGAGTGCTATTGATTTTGATTCTCATCCGGATGCCAGAAATTTCAGAACCCGGTTGGAAGAAAACCTGGGGGCTTATGCCAATTTTGCCGGTCACTTTATCCTGACACTGTGGGGCTGCGGCACCATGTGCCAGCAAATCGCGCTGATAGAAGTTGCTTCCGGGCAGGTTTTCATGCCAGAGGAATTTATCAGTAGTTTTGGAGTCTGTTTCAAAGAGAACAGCTCACTGCTAATAATCAACCCGGTAGATAAAACTTTCATTGATGACATGGATGGAGAGCTTCCTGCCTGGTTTAATATCCACTATTACAGTTGGAACGGCAGCGCTGCTGAACATCTGCTGGATAGTCGTCAGCCCGTTGTGGAAGAATGTGATTTCTTTTAAATTTTCTTAAATAAGTTCAGCCAATGCAGGAATTAAATGACGAACCACTGTCAGCAATTGACGGTGACTCATTCGGAATCAGTGAATACCATCAGGCACTGGCAGGTTTTATCCAGCGTTGTGCCACACCCATTTCCATTGGTGTGCAAGGTAAAAGTGGCAGTGGTAAAACTTCCTTCCTGCATACGGTAGAGCAATTGCTCGATTCCAGTAATCACAAGATATGGATTAATGCCTGGGAACACTCCCTGTTCTGTAATCCTGAACAATCGCTGATGGCGATTATCACGGCCATCAGTGATGAAATAGCGTCTCTTTCCCGGTCCAGCAAGACCATCAAGGAAATCAAGAAAGCCTCTTCAACCGTCATGAGCAGCGCTGCAAAAATTGGTGCCGGCCTGGTAGCGGGACGGGCAGGTCTGCAGGTGGTCAATGATCTGCAGTCGAAAGGCCCGAGTATCCGTGAACTCAGACGAATTCTAGAGTTGTCCATTAATGAAACCCTGATCAAGGATAATAAGAAACGATTTGTATTCTTTATTGATGACATCAGCCGTATCAATCCAAAAACGGCAGTAAAGGTGCTGGAATTATTGAAAAATATTTTCCATCTGCCGAACTGCGTGTTTGTACTTTCAATTGACTATGAAACCATTCAGCGAGGGTTGGTAGATCTTTTTGGCGAGCCTTCCGGCGACAATGATCATGAATTCCGTGCCTTTTATGAAAAGATCATCCAGGTACCCTTTTTAATGCCGACAGAAGAGCATGACAGTGTCGATTACACGGCGGATATTCTCGTCAAGGCCGGCTACCTGGAGAGTGAAAAAATTACCGAAAAAGACAAGGAAGACCTGCATCACCTGGTCTACAACTCCATCAGTGGAAACCCCCGTGGGCTCAAACGACTGATTAACTCCCTGATTCTGATAACGCCGCTTATAGAGGATATGGAAAAAACCAGTGATCGCCTGATCATTTTTGCGATTGTCTGTCTGCAAGTCAGTTGCCCGCCTGCTTACCGTGCCCTGCACCGTGCGCCTGAATTCTTTCATTGGGATGAAAAGCGTATTGCCAGGATCACCGGCACGACCATGGACGATGATGACAAGGGTCTTCTGTCAATGTTTGAACATGAAGAAGAGTTTGATGAGGAATGGGAGAAAGCCCTGTTTGCCCTTATACGGGTCTATAAAGGTTTATGGCCCAGAATTTTTCAGACCGCACGCTTCATGAACCAGTTGAAACTCATGATTTGTGCTGATGAAAACAGCTGGGAAGTTTATCTGCGAGCTTTGAAGTTGTCCCGGTTGACCAAGCTGGGTTCTGAATAAATCTACCTGCAAAAAAAAGCCTGCAGATGCAGGCTTTTTTACAGCTGATAATAGCGAATTACTGAACTTCAGCAATCAGTCCGTCCAGGCCACGACCAACATGCAGGTCGCCCCAGTAAAATTCACGGCGCAGCATCTGTTCAACCTCATCACGACTGGCTCCACCGGAGAGCAGCTCGCGGGTACGGTTTCTCAGGCGAATGGTGCTGTCACGAAAATTGGCAAGCTCGGCTTTATTGGTAACCGGACCGTGACCGGGAACAACTGTATCAAAATCCAGTCGCAGGACTTCATCCAGTGTTCTGCTCCAGGCGCGAGCACTACCGCCTCCTGCATAATCAATAAGCTGGGGTACATCATTGCCGTAGGTGAACATGTCGCCGGCAGACAGCACGCGGTGTTCAGGGAAATAAACGACCACATCACCATCAGTATGTGACTGGCCGAAGCGGAACAGCTCGACGACCTTGCCACCCAGATGGATAAAGGCATGCTCATCTAGCGTGATATCCGGTATGCCATCCTGATTGCTCTCGATAAATTTGATGCGGGCATTTTCAGAAGCGACGACGACAGCGCCATCGGCCTGTGCCTGTTCATTGCCGCCGCTATGATCGCCATGGAAATGTGTGTTGATAACATATTTAACTGGCTGATCAGTAATGTCGGCAATCATCGCCATGATGTTGTCGTAATCCCAGGCAAATTTATCATCCACCATGATGACGCCATCATCGGTCACCAGTACAGTAACATTGCCGGGGACAGCAGGATTGAAAATAACGTACAGGTCATCCTGTAACTGAATCAACTCGATCGGCGATGCTTGTGGTTGGGCAAAGGCCAGCGATGCCGAAAATACCAAGGTGAGAGTACAGAACAGCTGTTGAATAATTTTACTGGTCATGGGGTTTTTTCCTGAGTTGTTACGAAAAAAAGAGCGCCCAGCATAAAGCTGGCCCTTTACTTATGCAAGTTGTCAGCGCTGGAAAGACGGTTTTTTTCTTGACATTAATCAGATATTTACCATAATGGCCGCCTGGATTTGGTGGAAAGGCTGACTGATTTACCCTTCGGTTCAGGCGAGTCCCAAGCGATTCTATAGAATCTTGGTGATTACCCCATATGACCCACTGAATGTTGTAGACCTGACGCAAGGTCATGTTCAGTTCCCTGATGCGTTATCTCGCATTGGTCCGCAGGAGTTCAACCAGAACTCTCCAATTTCAGAAAAGTGGTCAGCAATGTTTCTTGTGAATCTGTTTCACAGGTTGTTGCTTGCTGTATTTGCCATTGCGGCAAAGCGATGGCTTAACAAGAGAAAGAGGATCTAACGGTGGACATGTTATCTGGTGGAGAGATGCTGATTCGTGCCCTGCACGATGAAGGCGTGGACCTGATATTCGGTTACCCCGGTGGGGCAGCCTTACATATTTATGATGCAATTTTTAACCAGGACAAGGTTGATCATGTTCTGGTCAGACACGAACAGGCGGCCACCCATGCTGCGGATGGTTATGCGCGTGCGACCGGCAAACCCGGCGTGGTACTGGTGACTTCAGGTCCTGGTGCGACCAACGCCATTACCGGTATAGCCACGGCCTACATGGATTCCATTCCGATGGTGGTGATTTCCGGGCAGGTAACCCGTGATGCGATTGGTTCGGATGCTTTTCAGGAAACTGACATGGTGGGTGTTTCACGCCCAGTGGTGAAGCACAGTTTCATGGCGCAGAAGGCTGAAGACATTCCCATGATTGTGAAGAAGGCATTTTATATTGCCACCACAGGTCGACCCGGGCCGGTGGTCATCGATATTCCCAAGGACGTCACAGAACCGAGTGAAAAATATCCCTATGAATATCCCGACAGCATCAAGATACGCTCCTACATGCCGCCACAGAAAGGTCATGCCGGACAGATCAAGAAAGCGGTCGAGGTTCTGCTGTCCGCAAAAAAACCCATCATCTATGCCGGTGGTGGTGTGATACAGGGTGAAGGTGCAGAACAGTTAAGCAAACTTGCCCAGACACTGGGGTATCCGATTACCAATACCCTGATGGGCCTGGGTGCCTATCCGGCAACGGATAAGCAGTTTCTTGGGATGCTGGGGATGCACGGCACTTATGAAGCCAATATGGCGATGCATGAATCGGATGTGATCCTGGCTGTCGGTGCACGCTTTGATGACCGTGTTACCAATTCTGATATCAGCAAGTTCTGTCCCAATGCGACGATACTGCATATCGACATTGATCCTGCTTCAATTTCCAAAACCGTGATGGCGCATGTGCCCATCGTTGGTCCGGTAAAAGCAGTGCTCAAAGAAATGAATGAGCAGATAAAGGCATCTTCCAGCAAGCCGGATAAAGATGCCCTGGCCCAGTGGTGGCAAACCATTGAGCACTGGCGTGAAAGGCAGTGTCTGGCGGTTGAATCAGAAGGTGAAATTATCAAACCGCAGCAGGCGGTGCAGGCTCTGTACGAGGTTACCGGTGGCGATGCCTATATCACCTCGGATGTTGGTCAGCATCAGATGTTTGCTGCCCAGTACTATCATTTTGACAAACCGCGACGCTGGATAAATTCCGGTGGCCTGGGAACCATGGGCTTTGGATTTCCAGCTGCCATGGGTGTGCAGCTTGCCTACCCGGATGCCACGGTTGCCTGTATTACCGGGGAAGGCAGTATTCAGATGTGTATCCAGGAACTGGCCACCTGCAAGCAATGTAATCTGCCGCTGAAAATCGTCAACCTGAACAATGAAGCACTGGGCATGGTCAAGCAATGGCAGGACATGCAGTATGGTGGTCGCCATTCACAGAGCACCTATGCCGATTCACTGCCTGATTTCGTCAAGCTGGCTGAAGCCTATGGTCATGTCGGCATGCGCATAGAAAAACTCAGCGACTTGAAAGACAAACTGGCAGAAGCCTTTGCCATGAAGGATAAACTGGTATTTATCGATATCGCGGTTGACCAGAGTCAGCATGTATACCCCATGGCGATCAAAGGGGGCGCGATGAGTGAAATGTTTTTAAGTAAAACGGAGAGAACCTGATGCGACGAATAGTATCCATTTTGATGGAGAATGAGCCGGGCGCGCTGTCCCGTGTCGTCGGTTTGTTCTCGCAACGCAACTACAACATCAATTCACTGACAGTCGCACCGACGGACGATCCGACGCTGTCGCGTCTGACACTCACCACGATCGGAGATGACCGCAAGATTGAACAGATCGTCAAACATCTGAACAAGATCGTTGATGTCGTCAAGCTGGTTGACCTGACAGATGGCCTGCATGTTGAGCGTGAGCTGATGCTGATCAAGGTCAAGGTCAGCGGTGCCCAGCGTGCAGAGGTCATGCGACTGGTAGAAGTTTTCCGCGGACAGATTGTGGATGTGACACCCAGTCTGTATATCGTTCAGCTGACGGGTACCAGTGACAAACTGGATGCCTTTATCACGGCACTGGAAGGAATCACCATTGTGGAAGTTGCCAGAACGGGTGTTTCCGGCATTTCGCGCGGTGATAAAACGCTGAGCGTCTAAAACCAGCCATAAAGCGCCCAGAGTAATCTGCCGCTGGCGGGCAAGGCAGTATTTGCCGGTCAAATTACTCTGAGGCGCCGATTTCCCATTATTTTTTGTCGACTATTGCTCGTGTTAGCATTGTGCGTGCTGGCAGCGTAAGGCTATTGTTTTTATTCACTGAAGAGGCGGCAAACACATGTATAAACTCCTGACCATGAGTGCCCTCATATTGTTTTACCCTGTATTAGCCTTTACCCAGAATGCGGTATCCGAAACGGCTCGTATTATCGCTGTGCTTGATGACTTTCATGAGGCCGCAGCACAAGCTGATGTCGAGCGCTATCTGGGCCATTTCACTGACAATGCCGTCTTTATCGGTACCGATGAAAAAGAACGCTGGCCTTTGCTGCCGGACTTTGCGGAATATGTCAGGGGCGGTTTTGCTGCCGGAGGCTGGAGTTATTATTCCATCGACAAGCACATCAGTTTTTCCCGCGATGGCTCAGTGGCCTGGTTTGATGAAATCAGCATCAGTAACAGCAACGGGGGACATTTTCGCGGTTCCGGTGTGCTGGAAAACATCAACGGAGAATGGAAAATTGCCCAGTACGTACTCAGTTTTGTGGTCTACAACGAAATATGGGAGCAGGTGCTGGAGCTGAATGCAAGCGAGCGCTCAAACCAGCAAGCCAATTAAGATAAGACGCCATTCTGTGAGGATGGATAAGGATCAGTAGATGCCCAATAAGGACTCGCAGTACTGGAAAGAAAATATTCGTATCCTGAGCATTCTGCTGGCTATCTGGTTTGTTGTGTCTTTTCTCATGTCAGTCATCTTTGTTGATCTGCTTGACCGGATTCGCTTTGGCGGTTTCAGTCTGGGATTCTGGATGGCCCAGCAAGGTTCCATCTATGTTTATGTCATTCTTATCTTTGTCTACCTGAAGCTGATGGACAGGCTGGATCGCAAATACCACCACGAAGAGAAAGATATTATCGAAGAAGAAAACAGCAAACACTGATGTATGGCTCATTCAGGAAAGTCCAAACATAAAAATAAAGTGACAGCGTGGAATTACAGACTCTTACATACCTGACCGTTGGGATTAGCTTTGCCGTATATATTGGCATTGCCATCTGGTCCCGGGCGAGCTCAACCAGTGAATTCTATATTGCTGGTGCGCATGTGCCGCCGCTGGCCAATGGGCTGGCCACTGCAGCTGACTGGATGTCCGCAGCATCCTTCATTTCCATGGCAGGCATCGTGTCTTATATGGGGCGTGACGGCTCGGTATACCTGATGGGCTGGACCGGTGGATATGTATTGCTGGCACTGTTAATAGCGCCATACTTGCGTGATTTTGGCAAGTTCACCGTACCCGATTTTATCGGCGATCGTTATTACAGTCAGTTTGCCCGGATGGTCGCGGTGTTCTGCGCCATTTTTGTTTCGTTTACCTATGTTGCCGGACAGATGCGAGGGGTTGGCGTGGTGTTTTCCCGCTTTCTTGAAGTGGATATCAATCTGGGCGTACTGATTGGTATGGCCATTGTTTTTTTCTATGCCGTGTTGGGCGGCATGAAGGGCATCACCTATACACAGGTCGCGCAGTACTGTGTACTGATATTTGCCTACATGGTGCCAGCGGTGTTTATTTCCATACTGATGACCGGTAATATCATTCCGCAGTTGGGTTTTGGTGCCGAACTGAATGAGAGTTATGGTGGTGGCTATTTGCTCGATCGGCTGGATGGGCTGCATGAGGAGCTTGGTTTTACGGCCTATACGGATAGTGTGCGCAGCAGCCTGGATGTGCTGTTTATCACTGCTGCCCTGATCATGGGTACCGCTGGATTGCCGCATGTCATCATCCGCTTCTTTACCGTGCCCAGTGTCAGGGCGGCGCGTAAATCTGCGGGTTATGCCTTGCTGTTCATTGCCATTTTGTACACCACGGCGCCGGCCATAGCAGCCTTTGCCCGCACCAATCTCATCAACACGGTCAGTAATACCGAGTACAGTGCCTTGCCTGGCTGGTTTTCCACCTGGGAGAACACCGGCCTGATCAGTTTTGAGGACAAAAACGCTGATGGTCGGGTGCAGTACCTAGCTGATCCCTTGCTTAATGAATTAACGGTTGATCGCGATATTATCGTGCTGGCCAATCCGGAGATTGCCCAATTGCCGAACTGGGTCATCGCTCTGGTGGCTGCCGGAGGACTGGCTGCCGCGCTATCAACGGCTGCAGGTCTGCTGTTGGTGATATCAACGGCGATCTCGCATGATCTGCTCAAGCGCAACCTGATGCCTGGCATTAGTGAAAAGCAGGAATTGCTGTTTGCCAGACTGGCAATATTATTTGCCGTTTGTGTGGCTGGTTATTTCGGTATCAATCCTCCGGGTTTTGTTGCCCAAGTGGTGGCCTTTGCCTTTGGTCTGGCAGCTTCCTCCTTTTTTCCGGCCATCGTGCTTGGTATTTTTTCCACACGCATGAACCGGGAAGGGGCCGTATCCGGCATGATTGCAGGCATACTCTTTACGGCTATTTACATTGTCTATTTCAAGTTCATTAACCCGGCTGCTGACAATGCCGATAACTGGTGGCTGGGTATTTCGCCGGAAGGAATAGGGACTTTCGGGATGTTGCTGAATTTTGCCGTAGCGCTTGTCGTGTGCCGTTTCACGGCTGAACCACCGGCCGATGTCAAAGCCATGGTGCTGGATATCCGCGTGCCGGGTAAGCCTGAGTGAGGCAGCTTCAGCTACAATAAAGCCGGCATCCAGCCGGCTTTTTTGTGAAAGATTTCAGCGTTTCAGAGCCGCTTAATCTCTGTCCCGGTAAGTGCGCGTCGGCGGTAGCTGCGAGCCGGAGAGATCCGCCGGGACGCTCTGTTCGGCTCTTACCCGGTGCCGCAATGTTCCAATGCCCTCAATACTGGCTTCTATGGTTTCGCCATCCACCAGAAAACCGGAGCCGGTGGCGCGCTGGACACGTCCGGCACCGGTGCCACCTGAGGTGCCGCTTTGCAGAACATCACCAGGGAAGACGGTAATCAGAGAAGAGGCATATTCGATCAGTTCCGGAATATTGTGGATCATGTCGCCGGCCTGGGCTTCCTGCACGGTCACCCCGTCAATCACGGTGATCTGGTGAAGACGCTGCATGGGATCACCATAGAATTCCTTGGGGACAATCCAGGGGCCCTGTGGGGCAAAGGTGTCATGGCCCTTGCTGACGAACCAGTCAGATTGCAGGCCATAACCACCGGGTGGCCGTCCACCCCGGTCAGAGATATCCATGGCGACCATGTAGCCGAAGACATGATCATAGGCACGGCTGGCAGAAATGTATTTGCCGCTTTTGCCGAAGACGATGGCCATTTCGACTTCAAACTCTATTTCATCCCGACCGTAGGGCATGATGATGTCGTCACCATCGCCAATTACCACGCCGCGGGTGGGTTTGAGGAAGAGGTAAGGCACACCCCGGTTCTCCTGACGCTGGCGTGTCATTGCAGACAGTTCTGCGTCTGAGCAGCCTTCACAGGCATGGGTATAAAAATTGACGGCCGCATTCATGATCTTGCTGGGATACTGGATCGGCGCAAGAATATCGACATCCTCCACCGGGATAACGTAGGCAGGCAAGTCGCTTTCCAGTAACTCTTCAGCCACCAGCCAGTTCATCAACTCATAGACCCAAAATTTTAGGCCGTATTCATACTGCTCGATGAAAGCGAGCATGTTATCGGGGATGTTCAGTTCACTGTATCTGGATTGCAGCTGCAGGGCACGATTGGCCGCCCGGATATCAACGATCAGGGAATCATCGCGAACCACCAGCCCCACGAAGGGAGTGTTGTCGACAGCAAAGGTCCCTACTTTGAAGGGTTCGACCGATTCATTGGCTTGAGCCAGTACGCTCAGCGGTACGGCCAGTGCCAGAATAAAGCCAAGGGTCAGTCTGAACAGGGATATTTTTATCATTATCAGTCTCCTGTGGTGCTGTTATTAGATGGTTTTAATTGTACTGGACAATATCCTGCATCACTGTCTGCAGTAAAGCAATGTGCAGTCGGGGTTTCCTGTAACACAATTTTTCCATGCATCTGCCATGGATCTTCGTCTGTCCGCGTGAGCATCAAAGTTTCTGCTGGCGCACATTATTCGGTGCCGATGATATCTTCACTAGGGGCTTTGCAATACACTAGGCTTTAGGGAAAGCAAGAGCGAGCTTGATGTCCTACAATGGACAGCAGATATGTCAGACGAATCAAATGAAAAGGTAATCAGCAGAGAGGATCTGCAATTCAATCTTGACACCTATGAGAAGTGTCTGAAAATTTTCGACCTTCTTGAAGATTACCTGGGTATAAAACTTTATCTGCATGCCGAGCGTGATACGCTGGAGCAGGGGCAGATTTTTCTCTTCAATCATTTCGCCCGTTTTGAAACCGTAATACCGGTTTACCTGTTCTACAAAAACCTGCGACAGTTCACCCGCACTATTGCCGATCACAACCTGTTTAACAATGAAAAACTGGGCCGTTTTTTACTTGGAGCAGGGGCGGTGCCCAACGATATGTACGGACTCTTGCCCTTCCTGGCCGCCGAATTGCTGAAAGGACGTAAGGTGGTCATATTTCCTGAAGGTCGCATGATCAAGAGCAAGCAGGTAATCGATGAAGAAGGGCAGTTTGGTATTTTTTCCCATTCGCTGAAAAGTTTCAGAAAACACCATACCGGTGCTGCTGTGCTGGCCCTAACGCTGGACCTGTTCAAGCACCGCATCAGGGAACTGTTCAAGGCCAATGATCAAGCCCGCCTGGATCACTGGTGTAAGGCGCTTGAATTCAAAAATCATGAGCAGCTCTGGCTGAGTGTAGAAAAGCCGACACTGATTGTTCCGGGTACCATCACTTTCAGTCCGATACGGCTGGGCTCAAATGTCCTGTCAAAAGGAATGAAACTGTTTTCCGGAGAAATTTCACCGCGCGCCCTCGAAGAAGTGATTATTGAAGGCAACATCCTGTTCAAGGATACGGATATGGATATTCGCCTGGGTGAACCAATCCGTGCGCATCACAAGTGGTCATGGTGGGAAGACAGGCTGGTGAAGTCCTACTTCCTCTCAATCTATTCCCTCGATGACTTTTTCAGCCTGAAAAAACGCACAGAAACCTGGTCAGAGCGATTGCTGGGCCGTGTTATCTACCGTGAAACCAACAAAATTAGGGATGCCTACATCCAGGGTATCTACAAGGGTGTCACCATCAATGTTGCACACCTGGCCTCCGTACTGATTTATACCTATCTGGAACGGGATCAGCGCACAGCCCGCAAGGATGAGTTTCATCGTGCTCTTTACCTGAGTGTCAAAGAATTACAAAACCTGCCGGATGTGCATTTGCATTATTCATTATCCAAACCCGAAAAATATCGTCGACTGCTGGAAGGCAAAGACGCGCACCTGGCACAGTTTTTCAAGACGAGTACCCATACTGAACTGGTCAGCAGTGATGATAAGTGTTATTACTTCAGTGAAAAACTCCTGCACGAGCACGAGCGGGATGCCATTCGTCTGCATAACCCGGTACTGGTTAATGCCAACGAGGTGGAACCAATCGCTGAAGTCAAAATTTCAGTCATGCTGGCACTGGATATGGCGATTGAAAATGACCAGCCAGGGCTGGCATACAAACGCTGGGATGATGAGCTGCGTGAATATGCCTGGGAAACGGAAAAATACAGCAAACCAGAATATGACGAGCTTAATCGCCATGAAACGGCCAGCAAACCACGTGAACCCTACCTCTTGATGCACAAGGAAAATGCGCCGGGCGTTCTCTTAATTCATGGTTTCATTGCCTCACCGGCCGAACTGCTCAATTATGGCGAGCATCTCTATCAACAGGGCTACAATGTGCTGGGCATGCGGCTCAGTGGTCATGGTACTTCTCCCTATGATCTGAATACCAGAAGCTGGCAGGACTGGTACGCTTCCGTGCAGCGCAACTTTGAAATTCTGGCTGCGCTATCAACAGAAGTTTATCTGCTGGGTTTCAGTACCGGGGGAACGCTGGGGCTCCTGCTGGCCAGTACCCAGGCACCTAAACTGGCGGCTATGGCCAGTGTCTGCTCCGCCATGAAGCTGCAGGACAAGAAACTGTATTTTGCGCCCTTTCTGGACCGTGCGAACCGGGTGGTGAAGGTCTTTCCAAAAGTGGATGGCATCATGAATTATCGAAAATCAAATACGGAAAACCCGGATACCAATTACCAGCACATGCCGATCAGTTCGCTGGCAGAGCTGTTTTCTTTGACGGACAAAGCCCGCAAGAAATTGTCTTCGGTGAACATCCCCTTACTCATTGTGCAAAGTGATGAAGACCCTGTGGTGGAGCCGGAAAGTGCCGATATCATTTATGAGAAAGTCAGTTCCCGTGACAAAAAGCTGCACTGGCTGCATTCTGATCAGCATCACCTGATCAAAAGGCAGCTGGGCGATACCTGGCAGGTGCTGGATGAGTTTTTTGCCAGACATAAAGTGTCATGTCAGGGAGAACAGAGATGAAATTAAATAAAGCCCCGCCCTGGCACGACGCCTATCCGCCTGAGCTTGACTGGCAGCTGGAGGCTGTAGACGCGCCGGTGTACCGGATTCTGGAAGACAGCGCAGATGCTTACCCGCAGCGGCCCTGTCTGGATTTTCTGGGTAGTAAATTCAGCTACGCCGAAGTGCTTGATCTGGTTAACCGTTTTGCTGCTGGTCTGCAGCAGCTCGGGGTGAAAAAAACAGACAGAATCGGCCTTTGCCTGCCTAATTCACCCTATTATGTCATTGCCTATATTGCCGCCCTCAAGGCAGGTGCTGTGGTGGTGAATTTCAATATTCTTTATACCGCCAGGGAAATCGAACAGCAGGTAAATGACAGTGGCATCAGCATGATGGTGACGCTGGACTTGAAATTCATTTTTAACAAGGTCTATCCCTGTCTGGAAAAAGGGATACTTGATTCCATTATATTTTGTCCACTGGCAGATGTTCTGCCGCCCACTAAAAGGACACTGCTGAAGATTTTCAAATTTTTCCAGTTTGTTCACCCCGATGAAAGTGCCAAATTGCATTCCTACGAGACGCTGATCGGATTTGGTGAAAAACCCGAGCCGGTGCCTGTTGAACCTGACAAGGATCTGGCCCTGTTCCAGTATACCGGAGGTACCACCGGCATCCCCAAGGCGGCCATGCTGACGCACAGCAATGTGCTCAGTAATACCGAGCAGGTTAATCTCTGGTTGCAGCAGGGCGAGAAACTCTCAGGGCAGGAAAAATTTCTGGCTGTGCTGCCCTTTTTTCATGTGTTTTCCATGACGGTGTCGATGAACCTGGCTTTGCGTTCCGGTGCGGAAATTTACATGCTGCCACGTTTTGAGCTCAAGCAGTGTCTTGATCTGATCGATGACGCGGGCATCACCATTTTCCCGGGTGTGCCTGCCATCTTCAATGCGATTAACAACTACGCAAGACGTGATCATTACCGTCTTGATTCTTTACGTTATGGTATTTGTGGTGGTGCAGCCCTACCGCTGGAAGTTAAGCGCAGCTTCGAGAAAAACAGCCACTGTGTATTGATAGAAGGCTATGGCTTGAGTGAAGCATCACCCGTCGTCACCTGTAATCCGGCGCATAATGGTGGTAGACCAGGCTCCATTGGTCTGCCACTGCCGGGTACCGAAGTGAGCTTTCGCCAGATTGAGGATATCAATCTGCTACAGGACGAAGGTAAGGTGGGGCAGTTTCTGGTGCGTGGCCCCCAGGTTATGCAGGGCTACTGGAATCGAGCCGAGGAAAGTGCAGCGACGCTGTTGGCTGATGGCTGGCTGTGCACCGGGGACCTTGGTTACATGGATGCCGAAGGTTATGTTTATCTGACTGATCGCCTGAAGGATATCATCATCACCAATGGCTACAATGTGTATCCACGCGTCATTGAAGATGCTTTTTACAGGCATCCGGATATTGCTGAAGTCATTGCAATCGGTATACCCGATGCGCAAAAAGGTGAAGCGCCCAAGGTCTTCGTCAAAGCCAAACCCGGTAAAGATCTTGATATTGATGAACTGTTCAGCTTTGCTGAAGATCAACTTAATCCCATAGAAATGCCTGATAGCATTGAAATTCGTCAGGAGCTCCCCAAGACATTAATAGGGAAACCCTCAAAAAAAGCCTTGCTGGAAGAAGAAGCCAGAAAGAGGAACATGACAGAGGAATAATGCATGAGTACTGAACCCACAAAAACCGTGGTGCTGGCGGGTTATGTCCGCTCTCCCTTTACACCGGCCTTCAAGGGTCAGCTGGCCAGGGTAAGGCCTGATGAACTGGCAGCCCAGGTTGTCAAAGCGCTGGTGCAGCGCACAGGTGTTGAGGTCCAGGACCTGGAAGACCTGATCATGGGTTGTGCCTTCCCCGAAGCAGAGCAGGGTTTCAATATCGCCCGGCTGGTGACTTTCCTGGCTGATTTGCCACGCTCCGTAGCCGGCACAACGGTTAACCGCTTTTGTGGTTCTTCCATGCAGGCCATTCACATGGCGGCGGGTGCCATTCAGATGAATGCCGGCGAGGCCTTTATTTGTGCCGGCGTTGAAAGCATGTCGCGAGTACCGATGGTCGGTTATAACCCGATGCCGCATCCCGGGCTGTATGAGTCCTATCCGCAGGCCTATATCGGGATGGGTGATACGGCTGAAAACATGGCACAGAAATACATGATTTCACGCGAGGCGCAGGACAGCTTCGCCTTGGAAAGTCATCAAAAAGCCGCCAGGGCACGTGAAGAGGGTAGACTCAGTGATGAAATAGTGACGATTGAGACAGCCCAGGGTCCCGTAGAGCTGGATTCTTGTATCAGACCGGAAACCGACATCAAAAGCCTGTTTGAACTGAAACCCGCATTTTCCGAAAAAGGCTCGGTGACGGCGGGGACATCATCACCGCTGACAGATGGTGCAGTTGCCGTGCTGGTCTGTACCGAGGCCTATGCTGATGCACACCATCTGCAGAAGCTGGCGAAAATCAGGTCTTTTGCCGTGTCAGGCTGTCAGCCGGAAATCATGGGTATCGGTCCGGTGGAATCTACCCGCAAGGCTTTACGCCGTGCTGGTTTGAGTCTAGAACAGATGGACGTGATTGAGCTGAATGAAGCCTTTGCCTCACAGTCACTAGCGGTTCTGCAGGAACTGGATCCGGAAAACAGCTTGAGGGACAAAGTCAATATCGATGGTGGCGCGCTGGCATTGGGGCATCCACTGGGAGCAACCGGTGCCCGTATTACTGCCAAGGCGGCCCAGATTATGCAACGTGAAGGCGGACAATATGCATTGGCAACCCAGTGCATTGGTGGTGGGCAGGGGATTGCCACCATCCTGGAAGCGATAAGAGACTGAGAGAGGAAAATGAATTCATGTCTGCTGCTATTGAAAAAGTTGCCGTCATCGGTTCCGGCGTGATGGGGAGTGGCATCGCAGCCCAGATTGCCAATGCGGGCCTGGAGGTCATTCTGCTGGATATTGTTCCGCAGGGCGAAGGCTCACGAAACCGGCTGGCTGAATCGGCATTGCAGAAGCTGAGTAAGGACAGGCCGGCAGCATTCATGCAGGAAAGTGCGAGCAAGCTGATCACTTGTGGCAACCTGGAAGATGATCTGGAGCAGCTGGCAAGCTGTGACTGGATTATCGAGGTGGTTGTAGAGCGACTGGATATCAAGCAGTCGCTGTATAAAAAACTGGATGAGCACCGCAAGGCCGGGTCCATTGTTTCATCCAATACCTCAACCCTGCCACTTAAGCAGCTAACTCAGGGCATGTCCGAAAGTCTGCAGGGTGATTTCCTGATTACCCATTTTTTCAATCCGCCACGCTACATGCGTCTACTCGAAATCGTTGTTGGCCAGGCCAGCAAACAGGAGCAGGTACAGCGTATTCGTGACTTCGCTGATTTGCGTCTGGGAAAAAGTTTGGTGGATTGCAACGACAGCCCCGGATTTATTGCCAACCGTATCGGCACTTTTTGGATACATGCTGCGGTCAGCAAGGCCATAGCCATGCAGATCAGTGTGGAGGAGGCCGATGCAGCCCTGAGTCGCCCAGCCGGTATTCCCAAAACCGGTGTTTTTGGGCTGGTGGATCTGGTTGGCCTGGATTTGATGCCGCATCTGTTTGAGTCCTTTTCTCAAAGCCTGCCGGCCGAGGATGCCTTTCGCAGACTGGGACCCATGCCGGAACTGATTGGAAAACTGATCGAGCAGGGCTATACCGGTCGCAAGGGCAAGGGCGGTTTTTACCGGCTCAGCACGGATGGCGAAAAGACCAAGGAAGTACTGGACCTAAACACACTGGAATGGTCAGTGGCGAAGCGTCCCAAACCCAAGGCTCTGAAGGCAAGCAAGAAGGGTGGCCTGCGGGCCTTACTCAGTCATGATTCCGATCTCGGTCGTTATGCCTGGGAAGTGATGTCAGAAACTCTCAGCTATGCCGCTTCGCTGGTGCCTGAAATTGCCGATGATATTGAGTCGGTGGACCGGGCCATGCGTCTGGGCTACAACTGGAAGAAGGGGCCTTTTCAGCTGATTGATGAGCTGGGTACTGAATGGTTTATCGAGCGATTGGAGAAAGACGGCAAAGCCGTAGCCGGCTTGCTGGGCCTGGCAGATGGGCGCAGTTTTTATCGCAACAAGGCCGGCAAGCTGCAATACCTGGATGTGCAGGGTGATTACCAGAACGTTCAGCGGGCGGAGGCAGTCCTGCTCCTGGAAGATGTGAAGCGTGCCGGGAAGGCGCTCCTGCGCAATTCTCAGGCCAGCCTCTGGGATATCGGCGATGGTGTTGCCTGCCTGGAATTCCATTCCAAGATGAATTCACTTAACCCCTTCACCATGCGTCTGCTGACTCGCAGCCTGAAGCTGGTTTCCCGGCAGAAATTCAAGGGGCTGGTAATTTATAACGAGGGCAGTAATTTTTCAGTTGGCGCCAACCTGTTGATGCTGCTGGCAGCCGCAAAGCTGCATCTGGGTTTTGCCATTCGCTGGATACTACGTCAGGGGCAGTTCACCCTCAAGCGCATGAAATACAGCCACTTTCCGGTTGTCGCTGCACCTTCCGGCATGGCGCTGGGAGGGGGTTGTGAGGTCTTGCTGCATTGTGATGCGATTGTGGCGCATGCCGAATCCTATATTGGTCTGGTAGAAACCGGCGTTGGCATTGTGCCTGGCTGGGGCGGTTGCAAGGAAATGCTGCTGCGCGCCAAAGCGTCTGACACGATTAAAAAGGGTCCGATGCCGGCGGTCAGCCAATGCTTCGAGACCATTGCCATGGCCAAGGTTTCCAGCTCGGCACAGGAGGCAAAGAGCCTGTTATTTTTACGGGAGCAGGATGAGATCGTGATGAATCGCGACCGTTTGCTGGATGCCGCCAAACAAAAAGTGCTAGCACTGGCAGAGGATTATCAGGCGCCGGAAGAAGTACCTGTCAAACTACCGGGTCCGACAGGCAAGGCAGCACTGGACATGGCTGTTGCCTCGCTGGAGAAACGGGGTCTGGTTTCATCACACGATCATGTCATTGCCGGTGAACTGGCCCGGGTGCTCAGTGGAGCTGAGACGGATTTGAATGATGAATTATCCGAAGACAGCATTCTTGCCCTGGAGCGTGATGCGCTGGTGAAGCTGGCAGGGATGAAAAAAACCAAAGCGCGGGTTTCGCACATGCTGTTCAAGGGCAAGCCCTTGCGCAATTAGTGTTGGGTTTTTAACGGCAAACAATTAACGTGGATATGAGGAACTGAAGCATGGCTACTCTTCTGGCACTGGCTGGCATACTTGGCCTGTTTGTTCTGCCCTATCGGGGTCGTACCTGGTCTGGCCTCTTACTGGCAACAATACTGTTTATTGCAGCAGGCTTCAGCAGTGCCTATGGCGTGGTTGCCTATTTGATACTGATCATTCTTGGGCTGCCAGCCCTGTTTCTGCTGCTTTCTCCAACGCGCCTGATGCTAAGTCGTATCATAATGAAAGCCATGGCAAAGGCCATTCCGCCCATCAGTGAAACTGAAAATATCGCCTTGCAGGCAGGTAATTTATGGTGGGACAAGGAACTGTTTTCCGGTTCTCCGCGCTGGCAGGAACTGCTGGCATTTCCCAATGAAGGACTAAGCCAGGAAGAACAGGATTTTATTGCCGGGCCGGTCCAGAAACTCTGCACGATGCTGGATGATGAACAGATTGCCCAGGATCGGGATCTACCGGAAGCCGTCTGGCAATACATCAAGGATGAGCGCTTTCTGGGTATGGTGATAGAGAAGAAATACGGTGGATTGGGCTTTTCTGCCAGTGCCCATGCCGCTGTTATTACACAGATTTCGACGGTTAGCATTCCTGCTGCCATCACCGTGATGGTGCCGAACTCCCTGGGCCCGGGCGAACTTCTGCATTATTACGGTACCGATGAGCAAAAACAGCATTATCTGCCACGTCTGGCAGAGGGGCTGGAAATTCCCTGTTTCGCCTTGACCGAACCGCATGCTGGCAGTGATGCTGCCAACAGCCGCAGCAAGGGCCTGGTTTGCCGTGATAGCTTCAATGGTGAAGAGGTGCTGGGTATCCGGGTCAGTTTTAACAAGCGCTATATCACCCTGGCCCCCGTTGCCACACTGGTCGGACTGGCCTTTGATCTGCATGACCCGGACAGACTCTTGGGAGATAAAGAACACATCGGTATTACCTGTGCCCTGCTGCCACGCAGTACCCCAGGTATGCATATAGGTGAGCATCATGATCCCATGGGGATTCCATTCCAGAACGGCCCGGTCTATGGTGAAAATGTGTTTATCCCCATGGACTATGTTATCGGTGGTGTGGAACAGGTCGGTAATGGCTGGCGCATGCTGATGGAATGCCTCTCGGTGGGGCGCAGTATTTCACTGCCTTCCCTGGGGGTCGGTGGTGCGCAGTTCGCCGCACGCAGCATGGGCAAATACAGTGCACTGCGTGAACAGTTTGGGCTTCCCATCGCCAATTTTGAGGGTATCCGAACACCGCTGGCGAGAATTTTTGCCAATGCCTACTGGACCAGCGCTACCCGTAACATTACCTCTGCCGCCATCGATGCTGGCAACAAACCCTCGGTGATATCCGGCATTGTCAAACAATATCTGACCGAAGCCCTGCGGGTCAGCATGAACGACGCCATGGATATTCAGGGAGGGGCTGCCATCTGTCGCGGTCCCAGAAACATGCTCTCGCGTACCTATACCTCACTGCCCATTGCCATCACGGTGGAAGGCGCGAATATCCTGACGCGCTCACTGATCATCTTTGGTCAGGGGGCCATGCGTTGCCATCCCTTTTTGCTGAAAGAGCTGCAGGCCATTCAGGCGCAGGATCTGAAAGCCTTCGACAAGGCATTTTTTGGCCATGTTAATCATGTGGTCAGTAACAAGGTAAGGGCTTGGCTGCAGGCCATGAGTTTTGAACACCTGGGTTCATCGCCAGTAAAAGGCAAAGCCGCCCGGCATTACAAACGCTTGAACCGGCTCAGCGCGGCCTTTGCCTTTATGACGGATATCGGTTTGCTGACGCTGGCGGGTGCCCTGAAGCGCAAGGAATATCTGAGTGGGCGCTATGCCGATGCACTGGCCTGGCTTTACATCGGTTCCTGTACCCTGAAGAGATACCACGATGAGGGACATGAAGAAGACTGGGCGCTGGTGGACTATACCCTGACACATGCCGAATACCAGATTGAACAGGCCCTGTTCGGTATCATGCATAATTTTCCCAGTCGGCTGATGGCTTTTAGCATGCGCTGGGTTTGCCTGCCATGGGGACAGCGCTATCGCGATGTCAGTGACCGGCAGAAAGATGCCGTCATCAATCAGGTGATGGATGACGACAGCTCACTGTTTGACAGGCTGAGCAGCGATGTCTTTATTCCGGATAGCTCGAAACCAGGACTGGGGAAACTGGAAGATGCTTTTGCCAAATCCATCCATGCCCGTGATGTCAGGCAAAAGCTCAAAGCCCTGGTCAAAGAAGGTTCGCTTAAAAAGGACAACTGGCTGGCGCTGGCAGACAAGGCTAGGCAGAAAGGCTTTATAGATGAAAGCGAGTACACCCGTCTGGAAGCAGCTGAAACAGCCGCTGATGACGTGATCCAGGTTGACCGGTTCGCACATGAGGTCTTTCTAGAGCGGCGCTGATTCAGGGTGAGTTGAAATAGGGCAGGAGTTTTGTAATGTCGTTGGTTTCGACGTAGGACACACCCCGATCAAACAGCGCCCGGGCTTCATCCGCCTCGCTGCTTTCATATAGCACCCAGTCCCAGGGATCTGTACTGAAATCATAGTCTAGCCCTTCACAGCGAAGCCGGTTGATGAACATGAATGGCGGATTCAGTTTAGCGGCTTGCTGTAGGGTGTCTATATCGAGACTGCGAACGATCCAGCCGATTCGAATGTCACTTTGCTGTTGCAGATAGCGTAAGGCATCGTGATTGAAAGAAATCACGATGCATTGTGAGGGAAGTTTTGCGATACAGTTCAATACCCGATCAACAAACAGCGCAATGCCAAAGACATCAAAACTTTCCTGCTTCAGCTCAATAAACATTTGCACAACGGGATATTCCTGTAACAAGGCAAGCGCCTCTTGCAGGCTGGGGATTCTTGTCCCGGCAAAATGTCCGTTTAGCCTCGGATCTTCACCGACACTGTAGCCAAGCAGTTCTCCAAAGTTCTTGGTGCGGACATCAATATCCATGCCAGCAGTGCGTTCCAGCGTGGCATCGTGACAGAGTATGGGAATCAGGTCGGAGCTAAGCTGCAGATCAATTTCAAGAAAGAGGGCGCCAGCTACGATGGCTGCCTTTAGTGATTCCAGTGTATTTTCAGGATAGTCTGTACTCTGGCCACGATGGGCGACCAGTTGTTGCAGGGGGGTAGATTTAATAGGTGTGTTATAGCCTTGCATTGTTGTGAAAAAAAAGAGCTGCCTAGGCAGCTCTTTTTCAGATTAGAAACTTTGCCTAAACTACTTTTTTCATGGCAGTCATGTACCCGCGCAAGCGCGCACCGACTTTTTCAATCGGGTGATTGCGAATGGCAGCATTGACAGTGATCAGTTCACTGTCATCAACAGCATTGTCTTTAACAGTCAGACCCTTGCCGATCACATCGGTATCAACGCCGTTCATGAAATCAGCCAGCAGCGGAACTGCTGCATTGGAGAACAGGTAGCAACCATACTCGGCGGTATCGGAAATCACCTTGTTCATTTCATAGAGTTTCTTGCGGCCAATCAGATTGGCAATAAGCGGTGTTTCGTGCAGGGATTCATAATAGGCGGACTCTGCAATGACGCCAGTCGAGGTCAGTGTTTCAAAACACAGCTCGACACCGGCCTTGATCATGGCAACCAACAGGATGCCGTGGTCATAATATTCCTGTTCGGCAATATCCGGTGCACCGTCTGTGCTGGATTGTTCAAAAGCGGTCTCGCCGGTTTCTTCACGCCACTTCAGCAGGTTGGCATCATCATTGGCCCAGTCAGCCATCATGGTACTGGAGAAAGTGCCGTCCATGATGTCGTCCATGTGTTTCTGGAACAGTGGTGCCATGATGGCTTTGAGTTCTTCACTTAAATGGAAGGCTTTGATCTTGGCCGGATTCGACAGGCGATCCATCATGTTGGTGATGCCGCCCTGTTTCAGTCCTTCGGCGACTGTTTCCCAGCCGTATTGCACCAGCTTAGAGGCATATGCCGCATCCATTCCCTGCTCGAGCATACGGTTGTAGCACAGTACGGAACCGGTCTGCAGCATGCCGCAAAGGATGGTCTGTTCGCCCATCAGGTCAGATTTCACTTCGGCAATGAATGAGGATTCCAGCACGCCGGCACGATGGCCTCCGGTGGCGGCTGCATAAGCCTTGGCAATTTCCAGACCTTCACCGTTGGGGTCATTTTCACGGTGAACGGCAATCAGGGTCGGCACACCAAAGCCGCGTTTGTATTCTTCACGTACTTCCGTGCCGGGACATTTTGGTGCCACCATGACCACAGTCAGGTCATCGCGAATCTGCATGCCTTCCTCGACAATGTTAAAGCCGTGGGAGTAGGCCAGACAGGCGCCTTTTTTCATCAGCGGCATGACCTTATTGATAACGGGCGTATGCTGTTTGTCCGGCGTCAGGTTCAGCACCAGATCGGCATCGGGAATCAGTTCCTCGAAGGTGCCGACATTGAAAGCATTATCAGTGGCATTGACCCAGGACTGACGTTTTTCCTTGATGGCTTCGTCGCGCAGGGCATAAGAGATATCCAGACCGCTATCGCGCATATTAAGCCCCTGATTGAGGCCCTGTGCGCCACAACCCAGAATGACGACTTTTTTCCCTTTGAGTTTGTCGACGCCTTCACTGAACTCTGATTTGTCCATGAAACGGCACTGGCCCAGCTGCTCAAGCTGCAAACGTAAGGGTAAGCTGTTGAAATAATTCATTGAATAGTTTCCGTTATCTCATCGAAAGGGGGATAAATTTAGGGGGGCAATCATAAAGAAAAAAGCCGCAGGGGTAAAATGTTATTCTAGAAATGGCTGATTATGGCGAAATAGAAGCATAGAATAGCGGCATGAACAAAGAACATGACTTGATAGAAGCAGAAACCTCAGAGCATGAAACGCTCCTGCTGATTGACGACCATGAAGAGGAAGTTTCAGAGGATGGGCGCAAGGTCAGGCGCCGGGGAATTTTCCTGCTGCCGAATCTGCTGACCACCGGCGCTCTGTTTGCCGGCTTTTTTGCCGTTATCTCTGCCATGAACGGACAGTTTCACAATGCCTGTATGGCAATCCTGGCGGCGATGATCCTGGATGGCCTGGATGGTAGGGTGGCCCGCCTGACCAATACGCAGAGCGCTTTCGGGGCGGAATACGATTCACTGTCCGATCTGGTGGCTTTTGGGCTGGCGCCAGCGCTGATCTGTTTCAGTTGGGCCCTGTCCAGCCTGGGGACCTTGGGCTGGACGGCTGCCTTCTTCTATGTGGCCTGTGCCGCCCTGCGACTGGCCCGCTTTAATATGCAGCTGGGAACCGTCAATAAACGTATCTTTGTCGGACTCGCCAGTCCTGCTGCTGCCGGTCTGGTGGTGTTCATGGTGTGGGCTGCGAATGAATATGCCGTTGAGGTGACGACAGCAATTGCCTTGCTGGCAGCCCTCGTGACGCTGCTGGCCGGCTTTCTGATGGTGCTGAATGTTCATTACTACAGTTTCAAGGACATGGACTTCAAAAACCGGGTACCCTTTTTCGTTATTCTGATGGTGATTCTGCTTTTTGTGATCATTTCCTGGGACCCGCCAGTGGTGCTGTTTATCACAGCCGTGCTATACGCGGCATCCGGACCGGTTGCCAAGTTCTACTTTTACCGCAAAAAACGTAAAGCCACTGCCAGCGCTGCGCCTGGCAGCGACCCGGAATAAGGAAACAATCTGCAAACTGACTGAGGCTCGTAACTTTTTCAGGTTTGGCGGTTCTAAGCAACAAAGCTGGCAACAAATGACAGTTTGAGTTACAGAAACAAAGCTGTTAAAAGTCAGGGTAATTAAAGAAGTAATACGCAGGCAGTAAAAATAAAGGCAAATCCATGATTATTAAAACTGGCAAGCAGATACCTTCATCAGAGATCACCTCAGAGACGGCCTACCGCAATCGTCGGCAGTTTTTAAAAGGGGGCGTGAACCTTGCCCTGGGAGCCGGTGTGGCTGGCAGTGGACTGCTGTCCCCAACTGCCATGGCTCAGGATGCCACACAAGCTCGCAGTGCCGAACAATTAAACCTGGCAGCCAAGCCGCAGTGGCTGACAGAGCAGGTTGCGCAAAGCAGGGCGGCACCTGAATCGGGGCCCTATACAACCAATGAGCGGCTGACACCCTATCAGGATGTAACGACCTACAACAATTTTTATGAATTTGGTACTGCCAAGGCTGATCCCGCGCAATACGCTGAAGATTTTCAGGTAGAACCCTGGACTCTCGAAGTGCTTGGCGAGGTCAATCGTCCAGGGACCTATAACCTGGAAGACCTGCTCAGAGGCATCACCTTTGAAGAGAGAATCTACCGCCATCGTTGCGTGGAGGCCTGGTCAATGGTTATCCCCTGGATTGGCTTTCCCCTTTCAGAGTTGATCAGGCAGTTTGATCCGAATGGCAATGCCAATTTTGTAGAATTCCAGACCCTGGTGGATCCCGCTCAGTTTCCGGAGCAGCGCTCTCGCTTTGCCCTGATTGACTGGCCCTACCAGGAAGGTCTGCGCATGGATGAAGCCATGCATCCACTGACGCTGATGGCCGTGGGTGTCTATAACGATATTCTGCCGGCACAAAACGGTGCCCCTTTCCGACTGGTCGTGCCCTGGAAATACGGTATTAAATCCATCAAGTCCATTGTGCGTATCAACTTCCGCCGGGACATGCCAGCAACTACCTGGAATGATATCCAGGCTAGTGAATACGGTTTTTATTCCAATGTAAATCCTGAGGTCAGTCATCCGCGCTGGTCACAAGCGACTGAACGTCGCCTGCCTTCCGGCCTGTTTGATCAGCGCATCCCCACACAAATGTTCAATGGCTATGCTGACGAGGTGGCGCACTTGTATGCCGGCATGGATTTACGCGTTAATTATTAGGCGACAGTTACCCTGACGGCTTCAAACCACGGAGAGTTCACGTGTTAATCAAGACGAAAAAGCAGATACCTTCATCAGAAATCACTCCTGAGAAGATTTACAGAAATCGTCGTGATTTCCTCAAGCAGTCAGCCAATGTGGCGATTGGCGCCAGCGCCTTGAGCAGTGGTCTGCTATCACCGAGCGGACTGGCGCAGGCAGATCTGATGGCGCGTGCCCCAGCTGATCTTAATCTGGCATCCAAACCCCAGTGGCTGGTGGATAAAGTCAGAAGCCGTGCGGATGCACTGGCCTCAGGTCCATACACAACTAATGAATCACTGACGCCTTTTGAGGATGTCACGACCTATAACAATTTCTTTGAGTTCGGTACCGGCAAGGCCGACCCGGCCAGTCGCTCCAGTGGTTTCAGTATTGATCCCTGGTCAGTCGAAATCAGTGGTGAAGTGAACCGTCCGGGCACCTACACGCTGGAAGACATTCTCAGACCCCATGATTTTGAGGAGCGTATTTACCGTTTACGCTGTGTGGAGGCTTTTTCTATGGTGGTGCCCTGGATTGGTTTTCCGCTGGCAGACCTGATTAACCGGTTTGAGCCTACTGGCAACGCACGCTTTGTTGAATTCGAAACCCTCTATGATCCCGAGCAGATGCCGGGACACAGACAGCGCCTGTCCGCATTGACCTGGCCATATCGCGAAGGTCTACGCATGGATGAAGCCATGCATCCATTGACCATCATGGCGGTCGGCCTCTACGATGATATTCTACCCACCCAAAACGGGGCCCCGCTGAGACTGGTCGTGCCCTGGAAATACGGCTTCAAGAGTATCAAGTCAGTGGTGAGAATCAATTTCAGAACGGACATGCCACCCACCACCTGGAATGATTATGCTTCCAACGAGTATGGTTTTTATTCCAATGTGAATCCTGAAGTCAGACATCCACGTTGGTCACAGGCAACAGAGAGACGCCTGCCTTCCGGTCTGTTTGATCAACGCATTCCAACGCAGATGTTTAATGGTTATGCGGAAGAAGTTGCCCAACTCTACGCAGGCATGAACCTGAGACAAAATTTCTAGAGTCGCCAGGAGTAATTCCTTTCTATGTCGGTGCATCCTTTACTAGAAGGCTGTTATCACTGTTTTCATGAAACTGTTCATACGGGTTACAACACAGATCTGGAAGAAATGGACAGTTGGGAAGAACAGGAAGATGTTTATCTGATGTTTTCTTCGCAGGGAGAAGTTAGAGCCTTAATCGCGGATGAAAATGCTTCATGGCTCCGCAACCAGGAAGCTCTTGAAAGCAAACTTAAAGAATGTTCCCAATTAAAAGCTAATGGGAAATGGGAAGTTAAAGAGATCGACGGCCGCAGTGGATATTTGATTACTTTGAAACTGTCCTACAATGTGCCCGTCTTCTGGCAATCGACTACTCCCGAGACAATTCTGTTTTTAGAACAGAATCCGGAAGGTTTTTCAGCACAACGTTTTTATCCAATGGGCGGTTGGGGTCAGCAGAGCCGACAGTTGGTTAAGAAATAGACACTCTTGTGAAAATAAACTACATCAAGCTTATCGTTTTTTTATTATTCCTGTCTCCAGCACTGTATTATTTTTATGCTGTCTTCCTCGCTCTGCGGGGTGAAAATATTCTTGGGCCGGATCCGGCTCAGGCACTTGCGCTGGCAACAGGGGAGTGGTCTATTCGTATACTGATAGCCGCCTTGGCCATCACCCCTTTTCGCTATTTATTGAAAATGCCCAAGTTATGGAATTATCGCCGCATGATTGGGCTGTTTGCTCTGTTCTATGTCTGCTTGCATGTGTTGGTTTTTTTAATGTTTCTCCTGCAATGGCAGTGGCGCGATATTGGTCGGGAAATAGTTGAACGGCCTTATATCACCATCGGGTTTGCGGCATTTGTCCTGCTAATTCCACTGGGGCTGACGTCCTTCCAGGCTGCGCAGCGTAAATTGAAGCGCAACTGGAAGCGGCTGCATCAGGCAGTTTATGTCATCAATATACTGGCGGTGATCCATGTGCTCTGGATCGTCCGTTCCAGTTATTTTGACGCGGTGCTCTATGGTTCACTGGTGTTCATATTATTGCTGTACAGGGTTTTGCATAAATATGTAGCGGCAGTGCGTCATTTCACTCTGAGATAAAAAACAGTTTGGGCAGGGTTCTGGATGTCTGATCGACACCTCATTTCTATTTCAGTTGCGCTGTTGATGCTTGCAGGCTGTGCCAGTTTTGAGTCTGCTGATGAAGTGCAGCAGGTTCTCGTTCCAGTTTATTTCATAACAGATCGCAATATTGTTGCCAGCACGGATTCATCTGCCGTGTTTGGTCCGGATAGGGGCGAGGTGCAGCAGGGAGTCACCCAAGTTGCGTTGACAAGCAGGCGTCATGCCGATGCAGTCCTCGCAGAGCCAGCAGGCTGGCAATCCTATGACAGGCGAATCAGTCGGGATATCTTGCTGGATACAGCACTGCTTTCCGAACAGGAATTTTATGCCGGTTTACTGGACAGTGCAGAACAGACATCAGAAAAAGCCACGCTAGTGGTTTATATCCATGGCTATAACAGAAGCTATGAGAGTGCGGTTCTGGACACGGCCGATCTGATGTATGAAATTAACCTCAGCTATCCTTTGGTCTTATATAGTTGGCCATCTGGGGGATCAGTTCTGTCCTACGCCAGTGATCTGGTTAATACGGACTGGTCCACTTATCATTTAAGCGCTTTTCTGGAAAAGCTTCTTGATAATGAAGCTATTGGCAAGTTGCATATTATTGCTCACAGTCTGGGCAACCGGGCTCTGCTGAATTCTCTGAAATATCTGACAGACAGTCAGAAGCTGAGTACGCCGGAAAAAATTGGGCAGCTCATACTGTTTGCGCCGGATATGGATGCCGACATATTTTCCAGAGATTATCTGCCGGTTCTGGCAAGCCTGGCTGATCGCACAAGCCTTTATGTCAATGCCAAGGATGTCCCTCTGCAGACCTCCAATCGCCTGAATCGCTACCAGCGCCTGGGCAATGCCAGTGAGAAAGTGTTCATCGCTTCAGGGGTGGAAACCGTGGAAATCTCTGATGCAGTCACGATATTCAACAGTCATGATGCCCATCTGGAAATACCCCGTGTACAGCAAGACCTGCATGCCCTGCTAAATCTGCAGCAGGCTGCGGCACAACGGAAAACGCTGGCACCTAGCACTGATGAGGCAGGCAGACCCTACTGGAAGTTGCTTGGCCCCTGAATTTCCTGATGGATTCGATGTGGCAGGTTCTAGTTTCGCAAGCTTGTCTGGCATTACCCAGACGGGGCTTGCTGACATATGACCGGGGCAGGGCTTTAGATGCCACTTTTGGAGCCCCAAAATCGCCAAATTCACCCCCTGAAAAGAGGCATAAATATTTATTTTTATTTCGTCTAAACCCCTTGCTAGTTCTGGGTGTATCTGTATAATGCGCGTTCCCAATTCAGGGGAAGCTCTTTAACAAGTAGATCAAGTAATAGATGTGGGTGTTTGCCGGATGTGTTTGCGTCATAAAACGTAGACCTATGAAGGTAAACAACTGCGTTGATTCAAGCGAGATTGTTTCTTCGGAAACGATCTTCTCGACAGTAGTTTTTATCTGATTGAGTCATGTCCTCTTTCGAAAGGAAGGGACATTAAAGAATAGTCGTCATTAATGCAGTAAATTAATGATGCAAAAACTCTTAACTGAAGAGTTTGATCATGGCTCAGATTGAACGCTGGCGGCAAGCCTAACACATGCAAGTCGTACGGTAACAGACCGCTGTGATCCCTTCGGGGTGAACTTGGTGCTGACGAGTGGCGGACGGGTGAGTAACGCGTAGGAATCTGCCCAGTAGCGGGGGATAGCTCGGGGAAACTCGAATTAATACCGCATACGCCCTACGGGGGAAAGCAGGGGATCTTCGGACCTTGCGCTATTGGAGGAGCCTGCGTTGGATTAGCTAGTTGGTAGGGTAACTGCCTACCAAGGCTACGATCCATAGCTGGTCTGAGAGGATGATCAGCCACACTGGGACTGAGACACGGCCCAGACTCCTACGGGAGGCAGCAGTGGGGAATATTGGACAATGGGGGCAACCCTGATCCAGC
>Ga0181589_10000010_pt1 | contig 101047 bp, 93 predicted proteins | sample 071ome_25_FD_132444 | JGI IMG/M metagenome (GOLD analysis project Ga0181589, IMG submission 132444) | Coastal salt marsh microbial communities from the Groves Creek Marsh, Skidaway Island, Georgia - 071410BT metaG (megahit assembly) | ecosystem: Environmental > Aquatic > Marine > Intertidal...
AATGCGATCAATGATGCGCCGGTGGCTGCTGCGGATACGTTTACGACGGATGAGGATGTCGCGTTAACGGGCACGACGGTGCTTGCGAATGATACGGATGTTGATGCTGGGGCGAGTTTGACGCTTAACACGACGGCGGTCAGTGGTCCTGGAAATGGTACGTTGAGTTTGAATGCGGATGGCACGTTTGTTTACACGCCAGATGCAGACTTTAACGGCACGGATAGTTTTGTTTATGAGGTCACCGATGGGACGTTGACGGATACGGCGACGGTGACGATCACGGCCAATGCGATAGATGACTTGTTGAGTACTGTTGCCGATACAGATACGGCGGTAGAGGGAGGTTCTGCTGTTGTTGGAGATTTGTTGTCGAATGATGCTTTGGGAGATGGTCCGACGACGATAACGGCAGCTGTTGATGATGATGGAGATCCGCTGACGATAGGTAGTGCGTTTGCGACGGATGCGGGCGGGTCTCTGACGATCAATAGTGATGGTACTTTCAGTTATACGCCGCCTTCACAGGGTAGTGTTCCGCCTGGTGGATTGACAGAGGTGTTTACGTACACGATCACGGATGTGGATGGCGATACGGACAGTGCGACCTTAACGATTACGGTCAATGATAATGATCTTAGCCCAATAGCCGTATCCGATATAGTTGAAACGAATGAAGGTGAAGCGGCAGTAGTCGGGAATGTGCTTGATAATGACACGATAGGCGATGGTCCTGGTTTTATTACTGCAGCTGAAGATGATGATGGCGATGCATTGATTATCGGGGTGGCATTCACTACTGGTGCAGGTGGAGAGCTGACTATAAATGCGGATGGTTCTTATACCTATACGCCTCCAAGCATATTGCTGGAATCTGTGACTGAATCATTTTCTTATACAGTAAGTGATGATGATGGAGATACAGCAACTGAAATATTAGTTTTTGAAGTTGACAATCAACGTGTTGCAGTCTTCACAGACAGTTATGTAAGCGGTGTAACCTATACAACAAGTTCTGGACTTGTTGGTATTACAGGTGATGCGGGTGTGCCTGGTTCTTTCAAATATCGTCCAGGAGACACAATAACCTTCTCTGTGGGTGATGTCACCGTCGCTGAATTCAGCGATACAGTACTACAGGGAAATATACTGTTCCTGCAAGATATAGCCGGCGTGTCACTTTCAAATGTTAATAATAATTACGTCGAGAATATGGCAATTTTCCTGCAGGCTCTTGATGACGATTTACAAGATAATACTCCTGGAGACGGTATTCTCCAGACCAATGATTTGGTGAACACAGATGCTAGCTATGATAACGGCATCAATATTACCCAGGCAGTGCGTGATGCATTCACTGGATATATTGACTCAACTACTGGTTCAGCCTTGAATCTGGCAACTGCCGGTAAGGAAATGTTATCTCAGGCCTTGGATTCTGTAGGTATTGAATTTACGCGAGATTCAGAGCGTCAGCCAGATGGTGAAAATGTTTTTGAGACCATTGCCATGCAACATGTTGCTGACACCATTCAGGATTTAGCAGGTGCCCGTGGTCCGATTACTTCGGATGTTCGTACAGTTGATGTTTTAGATATTCCCGGTGGAACGATCAAATATAACTTTAATGATCTGGAAGGAGAGATTCTGTTTGATACAGCAGACATCCTAGAGGGGGCAACCGGAAAGCAGGTAGTCAGTGGTAACCTAAAAGTTTACAACATCTCTCTTGGAGCCGGTTTTGAGGATATAGGAGTTATAGAAAATCGAGGTGGAGGTCAATACGCAATTGTACTTAATGAGGGCGTGTCTCAATATGACCTTGAAGGGCTAACGCTGGATTATCGTGTCGAGGACTGGACTGTTTTCCAAGATATTACTTCTTCAGCACAAGATCAGTACAAATCTCACTTGTCTGCAACAATACCGGATGTGCTTGAAGATGTTGGGTTCAATCAATTTACTTTAAATAGTGAGCTGACTTTTGACACCGACCAGACGCTTTATATCGATTTTACCAGTGAGCTATTAAGCTCACAGCTGGGGGGTTCTATTGCGGAATATGGTGATGACTACTTGGTACCTCTCGAATTTTCCAATGATGGTGGTCTAACATGGCAATCTATGGAACAGAGCCGAATTGAAGTTAACTCTCTGGGTGTACCGCGGCCGGTTTTCAGTTTCACTTTGGCGGCTAACAGCGATTCTGTAGATATTCGTGTGCCGATTTTTGATGATGTGAAAATAGAAGATCCGATTGAATATTTTGATGCCGTTGTCTCGGGTGATAATGTTTACGATGAACATCTACAGTTTGGCATTATTGATAATGATCTTACCGCTGTTCCTGGACTTGATATTGATTTCACCTATGTTCAGGAAAGTGATGGTGTTGCAATACTTACAGTGACTCTGAATCAGGCATTGTCTCAAACGGTCAGTGTTGATTATGAAACAGCGCCTCTGGGGGCTGAACCGGGCTCAGATTATCAGCATATAACAGGAACTCTAACATTTGCTCCCGGTGAAACAATCAAGACTATTTCTGTTCCTATCATTAATGATTTTGTAATTGAAGCTAATCCAAATCCAGAATTACTGGTAGTGAACCTTTCAAATCCTGTCAATGCTGGATTGCTGGATCCACAGGCTACCATCCGTATTTTTGATGATGATGCTCCGACAACACTGGGCTTGTCATTGGATATTAACCCAGTAACAGGTGATAACTTTATTGATAATACTGAAGCTACTGGTTTTATAGATATTAATGGATCAGTGACTGGAAGTGGCTTTGAAACTGGCCGGGTTCATATCACTGTAAATGGGCAGACCTATAAAACCAATTTACAGCCTGACGGGAACTACACTGTTGCAGTTGCAGCGGTAGATTTGCTAAATGACCCGGATCAGACTATTGATGCTATAGTTTACGGATATAGCCCCAGTGGCGAGATGGGTATATCAACAGCAACTGAGTCCTACGTGCTGGATTCAACGCCGACTGGTACACCAGATTCTGATACTGCCAGTGAAGGTGGTGCAACTATCAGTGGAAATGTTGTCAGTAATGATATTAGCCCGGATGGCCCTATCACTATTACAGCAGCAGTAGACGATGATGGTGATCCTATTTCTATAGGAACAGCCTTTGTTACTGATATTGGCGGAATACTCATTATAAACAGCGATGGCACTTATACTTATACGCCGCCTGCCTTAGGAACAGTGCCCCCTGCTGGCGTTACTGAAACTTTTACAATTACCCTGACGGATGCAGATGGTGATGACACGCAGTCTAGCCTGAGTATTACTGTGCAAGATACAGACCAAGCTACCAGCCCTGTATCTGACTCTATTTCTGCCAAGGAGGCCGGCTCAACTGTCACTGGCAATGTATTGGGCAATGATTTAATACCGGATGGCCCCGGCATAGTACTCGCAGTCTCTGATGCTTCCGGAGACTCGGTAAGCCTTGGTAGTCAATTTACAACTGACAATGGCGGTAAGCTGACCATAAATGCTGATGGCAGTTACAGCTATATTCCTCCTGTTCAGGGAGCTGTACCGAGTGCAGGCTTGAACGAAGTGTTTACTTACACAGTAAGGGATGCGGATGGAGATACTAATCAAGCTGTTCTAACTATTCGGGTTACTGACAATGATTTGACCCCGACAGCTAAAGCAGACTCCAAATCTGTCAGTGAAGGGGGTATTGCTGTCACTGGCAATGTCCGCAGCAATGATATCTACCCTGATGGTGTTGGTCCTGTAGTGCAGGCCTTGGACGACGATGGTGATTTCATTAACCTGGGAGTTCCTTTTACTACTGACGCTGGTGGCAGCTTAACTATCAAAGCAGATGGCAGCTACACCTATACACCTCCAGCTCTGGGACTCGTTCCGAATTCCGGCTTGGTGGAGGTCTTTAGAATTCGTATCAGTGATGCTGATGGAGATACTGCCCAATCTACCTTGACCATTACGGTAAATAATACTGACACCATAATTATCACTGCTGATGACAATATTTCAGCTCGTGAGGGAGGCAGTTTTAAAACCGGTAATATATTCGCTAATGATATCGTTAGGGATGGTCCAGCCTCTGTGCTGAGCGTTACTTATGGAAGTAGCTCGGTAAATCTGGGTTCACAGTTCTCAACAACAAATGGTGGTAGATTAACCATTAACACGGATGGCTCCTTCCGTTATATCCCTCCCTTACAGGGTGCAGTACCTAGCGAAGGATTAACAGAAAGCTTTGTGATCCAGGTTCGAGATGCTGATGGGGATATCAGTCAGTCTAAACTTACCTTTGCTATCAGCAATACACTTTTTAATGACCAGACTAATACCGCAACAACTGGTGGGGGGCAATTGCCGCCAGCAATTCAACAGCCTGCCACAACAGTTAATACTAACAGGGATTTTGCTCCATCTGTTGGAGCTCTACAGCCAGTAGACAATATTCTTGTTGCAACTATTACCTCAACCCTAGAGCAAACACTGGAATTACCAGGTCAAACCTTGGATGAAATTTCACTGACGGGCAACCTGCGTGACCAGTTTGTCCAGGATGGCGAGTTACTGGTATCGGTCCAGAATGCATTCTCACACAGCGATCCCAATGAAACCCTGACGATTACTGCCACGCTGGAAGACGGCAGTCCCTTGCCGGAATACATCCGCTATGATCAGGGTAGTCAGCAATTTGTCATTGATGCCGATCTGGCAACAGCACTTGGTGTCTCACAGGAAACGGTCCTGGTCACTGCAGAAGACTCCCAAGGCAACCGAAGCAATACCAGCTTTAATGTCTACAACAATTCGGTAGCTAGCACTGGAACGGAAGCACTGAATAACCTGAGCAGCAGGGATGGCATTATTTCTCTGGTGGGTGATCTGGAAACCCAGGTTCTCAATGGCAGAACGGTCTATGATGTTGCGGGTGCCTTCCTGCACTCCAATCCCGCTGAAGTGCTGAATATCACTGCACGCCTGGAAGATGGCAGCCAGTTGCCAGACTTCATTCAGTATGACCAGAATTCCCAGGAGTTTGTGCTCGATGCCGATGCAGCGGCTGCTGCTGGTGTACAGGGTGAACTGGTGGTAGTTGTCACGGCGGAAGATTCGCAGGGCAATGCTGTCACCTCCAAATTCTCAGTTGTCGATGCTAATACAGCCGCCTCCGCCGGTATTGGTACAACACCGGCTGTGGATTCAGATCTAAGTCAGGAGCCCAGCCGACTTTTGCTGGTTTCCAAGCCTTTAGATCAACGAATTACCATTGATCAGCAAATGGTGGTGGTGTCTATTGCAGACAGTTTCCAGCACAGTGATAGCCAGGAAATCCTGACGATCAGAGCCCGTCTCGATGATGGCAATCCGCTGCCAATGTATATTGTTTATAATCCGGATACCCAGGAGTTTTATATCGATGGCCAGATGGCCAGAAATATGGGTATTGATGAAGTGGTTGTGGTGCTGGAAGCGGAAGATACTGCCGGCAATTCAGTAGTAACACGCTTCAGAATCCAGGTCGATGCAGAGGATGTTGAACTGGAAGGTAGTGAAACTGCCTTCCCGCAAGCTGAGGATGTCGGAGCAGAAGAAGCTTCTGAAGCAGCAGCGGCAACAGAAGAGAGTGATAATGTCGAGTCTGATCAAGACTTTGCCAAAGAAAACCTTAATAAGCAGGTTCTTAGGGCAGGGGAGTTTGGTTACCAGCAGGAAAAAATGGAGCTGAAAACGCTGCTAGAAAAAATATTTAGTCGAGGCTGATTGCTTGTTCAAAGGTCGTGTTACTAAACATTTCAGAATACTCACCGTTGCTCCTTTTCTCGCTTCATGTACAGTCGTCCCTGAACCATTTACACAGACCGAACTGGCACAAATAGCCCGAGCCGACCGTCAGCGTATCTTCAGCGCACAGGAAGTCCTTCCTGCTGAAAATTTTTTGACCCTGGAACAAGCCTTTGCAATGGCCCTGAAATATAACCTGGAAAACCGGGTGGCCTTGCTTGAGACTACACTTGCCAGTGATACCTTTGATTTAAATCTCAGTGAACTATTGCCGGAACTGGCTGCCAATGCAGGCTATAGCAATCGGGATAATCAGCTAGCCCAATTCAGCAATTCAGTGATTACCGGTGATGAATCACTGGAATCTTCATCGTCACAGGAGCAGGAGCAGCTCAATGCTGATATTACCTTTTCCTGGAATCTGCTGGATTTTGGCATCAGTTATCTGACCGCGAAGCAGGGAGCTGATAATTACCTGATAGCCCAAAAAGCCCGCGAAAAAGTCATGCTGACCTTGTTACAGGAGGTTCGCAGTGCTTACTGGTATGCGGTCGCCATGGAGGCAATGGAAAGTGAACTGGAAGCTATCTACCAGGAAGCTGAAGAAATTCTTGAAGATTTGCAGATTAATCGGCGTGAGGGCTTGCAGGATCCCATCTCGGTACTGACCGAAATGCGAACCATTATAGAAACCCTACAGGTGCTCGATCAGGTAAGGCAGTCCATTAACAACTCAAAAACCCGCCTCGCTGAACTGATCAATGTTGAAAATCTGAATTCTATCAGGCTAGAAGTTCCGGATGAGTACGCCAAGTTATACAGAATTTCCGATGACCCCCAGATCATGGAAGAAATGGAAATGTTTGCCTTAACCAATTCAGCGGACTACATCACCGAAGTTTATAATGCCCGCATTGAACAGGAAGAAACCCGTAAAACCCTTCTACAGTTGTTCCCGGGCCTGGAGTTTGCCTATGGCGAGAATTATGCAAGCAACCGCTTTCTGTTAAATAATTACTGGGGACAGGCATCTGCCAATCTTACCGGCGATCTGATGAACCTGGTTAATCTACCAAGCATCAGAAAACTTCGAGATACTTCAGAGCAGTTAACCATCAGCCGTAAGCTGGCCATGAATATGGCAGTTGTAGCTGGGGTTAATATTACCTGGCAGGACTATCAGAATTCATTGTTGCAATTTGATCGAGCCATTTTACTGAATGAAATTGATGCTCAATTGTTTGAATTAACCAATTTGCAGGAAGCCAATGCAGTCGGTACCAGTATAGCGACCATACAGAGTAAACTGCGTGCCTTCAGTTCTGCCATGGGTGAGCGAGAGGCCTATGCCTCGGCCCAGACCGCTTATGGAGCTTATTTGACCAGCCTGGGTGTTAACCCAATCCCCAATACCTATATGCAGATGCCGCTTGACCAGCTGGCCGAGGATATTGAAGAAAATTTCGTGGTGTTGATGGAGCCTTTTATGGGGCTCAATGCCATTGAGGATAGGCAGACAGTTTATATCAATGACACCCAAATCAATGGGAATTTACTGAACAATGATATCAGTAAAGTGCAAGCGCAAGTTTCTGCATTGACAGACCGGAACGATAATAATATTTCTCTTGGACAGGAAATCATGACAGAAGCGGGAGGAACCTTGCTTATCAATAGGGATGGCTCCTATACCTATATGCCTCCGGCCAGGGAAGATTTCAATTATGATGAGCTGGATGAGCTCTTTACCTATACCCTGACTAATGAAAACAGTGAAATGGATCAGGTGAGTTTCAGGATTGTCGGATTGTCACAGAATCGGGCAGATTCGCGTTTACAGATATTGCCAGGTTTCGGGCCAAGCGTTCAGGAATATCTGGAGGCTTTCTTGCCAGCTCCCAGTATTGAGGAATTTCTTGAGAGATTCATCCCTCCCACTGAGAGGCAGGAATTTCTCGATGCATTTGACCCCCAAAGCCCCGAATAGAGGGCAGTTTTCAGCCTAATATCCGGCTGGTTACATTGAAAAAAGCCAATGTTAGAATAAGATCTTAACGACAGTTCTTGAGGGATTGCTGATGTATACGGAACGGACCAAGCCGAAGGCATCAGTACTTTCCCTGTGTCTATGCTTGCTCATTATTGGCGTCGGATCGCCAATAACACAAGCTCAGAGTGTTGATGAGATCATGTCTGCACTCAATGCTGCCACTCCGGCAAGAAGTAACCAGGGGGAGAGTTTTCGTGGACAGCTCAGGCCGGTTAACTTTACCCAAATATCAGCCGGTATCGATGCCAAGCTGATCAGTTTTCCCGTCAGAGCTGGCAACCGTGTAGAAGAAGGCGAAATTATTGCCGAATTTAATTGTGCGGTTGAAAGGGCCAATAGCACCATAGAACAGGCTCGTGAAGAAGCTGCCAGTCGTCGTGTTGAAGTGAACGAACGCTTACGCCAGCTGAATAATTTAAGTGAGCTCGAGTTGGAGCTTAGTCGTTCTGAGCTGGATATTGCACGTGCCGAGGTGGAAAGAACTTCATCTATTGTTTCCGAATGCATAATCCGTGCACCATTTTCGGGAACCGTGACAGAAAAGTACGTTGAGGCATTTCAGTTCGTAAGCCGTGGTGAAGTCTTGCTGGAACTGACAGATACCAGGAATCTGGAAATCGAAATGGTATTGCCTTCCCTGAATTTGTTGCGTTATCAGCCAGGGCAGCACTTTGAGTTTTTAATTGATGAAACTGACCAAAGTGTTAATGCGCTTATTGATCGTGTGGTTAATATAATTGATCCGGTTAGCCAGACTATTCGAGTTATCGGAACACTTGTTGAGCCGCCTGATAACCTGATGCCGGGTATGAGCGGCGTTGTGTTTTTTCCAGAATAAACCATAACTCGCGAGAATTTGGACTTAACTAACGATGACTGATGCAACTGACTTATTATTGCTACAGCAGAAGCTGCGTCAGAGCAAAAGTATGCTCCAGTTGGGTCATACCATTGTCAATCAATCCTCACGCATCGCCAAATACCAAATTTCAGTACTGTGGATTTCCCCGCAGGCAGGAAAGGGCTCGATTCAGGCAGTTTCGGGTTTGCCAGAACCGGTCAAACACACACCATTTACTTCCTGGGTAGAGAGTATCTGTAGGCAGTTAAGTACAGAGGATCTTGAAAAAACAACAGTCGTTAATAAAGAAGACTTTACAGAAGACCAGTTAATCCGCTGGCGTGAATTCTTCCCCAGTGACCTGGCGTGGGTGCCGCTAATATCTCAGAACAGGACAATCGGCGGCCTGTTGCTTGGTCGTAGCGAGCCCTGGCTGGAGGAAGAACTCGCACTGTTAAATTATTGGTCAGGTGCGGTGACACATGCCATCGCTGCCTTCACCAATGTTCGAAAAAAACCAGTTGAGCATGTAAAGCATGTGTTTACGCACAAGCGTGCTATCTGGATAGTGCTGGTGATCCTGTTTGTAGCGGCCTGGATTCCGGTGCCCTTGTCGGTGAATGCCCGAGCCGAAGTGGTTCCCCGGGAAGCCACTATCGTTCGTTCTCCCATTGAAGGCATTATCGGGGAGGTTTACGTCGAGCCTAACCAGGGTGTCCTGCCCGGTGACTTGATCATGTCGTTTGATGATACCAACCTGCAGTCTCAAAAAGATCTGGCCGAACAGGAGTTGGCAATCGCCCGCGCAGAATTTCAAAGTGCCAATCAGGCAGCAGTACGTGACAGGGATATTGCCTCGGAATTACCGGTCTTACAGGCAGTGATTGAGCAGCGTGAAACACAGCTTCGATATACTGAAACCTTGCTGGAAAGATCTAACCTATATGCTGAAAAGCAAGGCATTGTCGTCATCCCCAGAGTGACAGAGCTTGAAGGCATGCCCGTTCAGATTGGCGAACGCCTATTCTCTCTGGCAGAACCGGGCAGCATAGAAATGGAGTTCTGGCTTGCCGTTGGTGATGCCATTCCTCTGCCTTATAACGCAAATGTCACCTTATTTTTGAATGTTTTCCCGGAACAGGCTCATCGGGGCAATGTGCGTTATGTAAATTACCAGGCTGAGGTTTCTCCGGATGGAATCCTCGGATACCGCGGTAGAGCAGAATTTATTTTAAATAATGAGTTGAGAATAGGCTGGCGTGGTACTGCAAAAATCTATGGTGAGGATGTAACGCTATTCTATTTCCTTTTTAGAAGGCCTTTATCAGTGCTCAGGCAATGGATAGGACTCTAAACATACAGGCTCCAGCGAAGCCGCAGCTAAAGCTTCCTGAAATCAGGCAGGAATTGGCTTTGTATCCTGCAGAGTACGATATTGACGGTGCGCCTTTATGGCATTTACACGATCCGGTCGCAAACAAGTATTTTCGTTTGAATGATCGTGATGTCCAGTTACTTTCCCTGTTCGGCCAGAAAGACTCTAAAGACCTGCAAAAACTCAATGAAGTTGTTTTTCATGGCGAAATTGACAAGGATGAAATCGAAGAGCTGGAAAAGTTTTTGCGCCTGAATAATCTGGTTAAAGCTGATTCGGCACAGATCAGTTATTACCAGACTCAAATCGCCCAAAACAAACAACAGGACTGGTTTGCTACATACATTCGCAAGCCACTGTTCTTAAGATTTCCTCTCTGGGATCCTGATAAGTTTCTCGACAGCACCTTGCCCCTTATCCGGTGGATGGGTAACAAATACATGATTTATGCCTTTGTGCTGATCACTTTTTTAGGTATTTATTTATTTTCACGACAAATAGACGATTTCTTTAGCACCTTCCAGTACTTTTTCAGCTGGTCAGGCCTGATCATTTATATCCTTGCACTGACCTTCATCAAGGTCTTTCATGAGTTGGGCCATGCCTATGTCGCCAAAGCACATGGTTGCCGGGTGCCGATGATAGGCGTGGCATTGATGATGGGGTGGCCAGTTTTGTATACGGATACAACTGATTCCTGGAAAATTCCGTCTCGCGTTAAACGCATGCAGATTGGGGTGGCAGGCGTCTCTGTTGAGCTGGTGATAGCCTCCATTTCTTTATTTCTGTGGAGTATCTGGCCGGAGGGCAGCCTAAAAAGCGCCTTTTTCCTGTTATCTACAACAACCTGGATAATGTCGGTGTTTGTGAATTTTAATCCACTGATGCGCTTCGATGGTTACTACCTCTTATCGGATTTATTGAGGGTCCCCAATCTTGAAGCACGATCCTTCAGTATGGCCAAGTGGTGGCTGAGGGAGCGGATTTTTGGAATCGGCATAGAGCCCCCGGAGCATTTCCGCCCCGTGCTTGTGGTGTTTGCCTATTGTGTCTGGGTTTACCGTTTTTTTCTGTTTTTAGGCATCACCTATGTGGTCTATACCTTTTTCTTCAAGGCGCTGGGTGTTGCCATGTTTTTCGCGACCTTTATCCAGCTCCTGATAATGCCCGTATTACGTGAGTTGAAGGTATGGTGGGACTTCCGGGAAAAAATCAGCATGAACAAAAACACCACCTCCACCCTGGGTGTTTTATTGGTCCTGCTGGGGCTGGTTTTTATCCCCTGGCAGAATAATGTGCCGGTAGCGGCCGTTTTACGGGGCCAAATTGCCGATTTGTATTTACCCGAAGCCGGACGACTGGTCAGTATGCCGCAACTGCCAACGGCAGACCGGGCATTACAGGTAGAAGAGGGGCAGGTGCTGTTTGAAATCAATTCCTTGTTACTCGACAGGGATATTGAGCAGGCAACATCACGTTACACGGAGTTACGCTGGACACAGGCTTCACAGGGTTTCAACAATAACCTGCGCAGCCAGGCCAGAGTGGTCAACTCGGAGCTGCTCACGCAAAATGAGATTTTAAGAGGCTTGCTGGAAAAAAAAGAACAACTGCTTATCAGGGCGCCAATATCTGGTAAAATGGTCGATTTTGCTCCGGATATCAAAGAAGGAGACTGGCTGCCGAGCGGATTCAAGATAGCGACTGTCGTTGATACGGAAAATCAGGATATCGTTGCTTATATAGATGAAGCCCAGCTAGACCGGATCAGGCTGGGCATGGCAGCGAAATTTTTTCCAGAAAATCTGGAATTCGGTGTGCTGGATGCCTATGTGAAGGGGATAGATCTGGTTGCTATTGAGGAACTGGATAATATGTATCAGGCTTCGATTTTTGGCGGAAATGTCGCCGTACGGGAAGCACAGGACGGGACGCTTAACCTGGTCAGCAGTCATTACCGCATTGAATTGGGGCTCAATAACCCAGAGAACTTGAATGGGGAGCAGGTGGTTCGTGGTACTGTCGTCATTGACGGCAGAGCCGAGAGCTTTTTTAATCGTGTCAATAAGCGCTTTGTTGCTGTATTCTTGAGGGAAACTGGATTTTAGACGAAAACTGCCGAGAACAGGTAGTATGCATAAAACATGACGTTTTACAGATTCACAGTTTCAGTAGTAGCTGCCTTATCTGGCCTGATTATGGCGCAGAATCTGGTGTTCGCCCAGCAAACAGGAGTCCAGGATCGGGTTCTGGAATGGCCTGACGGCACCCGCTATGAAGGCGGCGTACTCAATGGCAAGAAGGAAGGTCAGGGCGTTATTACCTGGTCAGATGGAACACGACTGGAAGGGAATTTCAGCAACGATATGCTGGATGGCCCCGCCCGCATGATACTGCCTGATGGTACTGTGTTGACCGGCAGTTTTACCGGCAATCAGCTTATAGCCGAAGCGGTGGATGAGCCTGTGGCAGATAGCGAAGATTCCCTCAATTACAGTGATGAGCTGGAAAATGAGATAGTTGCTGTTCTCGACGCCTGGGCCAGTGCCTGGTCTGCACAAAATCCGGCGCTTTACCTGAGTTTTTATTCTGACAATTTTCAGGTTCCGGATGGTTTAAGCCGAGAGGTCTGGGAAAACCAGAGGCGAGAGAGGATTCGCTCACCGGAGTTTATCCAGGTTGATGTCGGTTATGCCCAATTTGAGATCGTCGATGGAAATGCTTTAGAGGTCTATTTGCATCAGGGATACACGTCAAACTCCTACAGTGATTTCACCAATAAACTTGTTACCCTGCGTCGAGAAGACGGTCTCTGGAAAATTCTTCAGGAAGTGACTCTGTAAGCAATTGTCGCGACGCTGTCATGCCTAGCTTTATTTAATCCTTTCTCGTAAATATATCTTGCAACATACTGATTTTAATTCGGTATCTTGAGCTAAAAAATCAGTCCGCCTACTAACACGCTGAGCATATTCATGTTAGTATCTCGCGAAGTCCTGATATGGAAGAGGCCTTGATATGTTCCAGTCAATGTTCTTTTTGCGCAGTCTTTTCAGCCGGCTGCCAAAGTTCCGTCATTTTTCATTTACCAAACCCCCGGTATTCTGGGTTTTCGCTTTAATCCTGACAGGACTGAGCGCGTGTGGTGGTGGAGGCGATTCGGGACCGGGTTTCAGTATTCAGCGCAGCAGCACGGCGACAACAAGTACCAGTACGACTACAAGTGCAGCCGCCGTTGCAGCTGATCCCACCACCTATCAGATTGGATCGGGTGTTGGTGCTTCATTTAGCCAAGGTGTGGCTAGCGCCGGTGAGACGGCACTGGAATCATGAGAATCCACCACGATTTCCGTCAATATCGTTGATGCGAACGGGGCTATTGTCACCGATTCAGTCACGGTGACTTTTTCCTCAAGCTGTTCAGTCAGTGGTCTGGCGTCTTTCAGTGAAACACCGGTCACCACAGCGACGGGCCAGGCACAGACGGAATACACGGCTTTTGGTTGCTCAGGTGATGATGTCGTCACAGCAACCCTGATTGGCAATGCTGCCACTGCCACCGTGACCCTGACGATTTCACCGAATCAGGCTTTAAGTGTCATTTATGACTCAGCAACAAAAACTTTAGTGGCATTGGGTGGACAGGATACCTCTGAGCTGACCTTCAAGGTTCTGGGGGCGGGTGGTGAGCCAGTGATTGGTGAAGATGTCACTTTCAGCATCGGTTCGGCGCCGGCAGGGGTGACCATCCTCACTGGCAGAGATACCGATACCACCGATACCAACGGTGCAGTTACCACCGTCATTAAAAGCGGCACATTCCAGGGGACGGTGAGTGTCATCGCCACCCATGACGCCAGCGGGCTTCAGGGCACCTCGGAAGACATCGTTATTTCAACCGGCGTGCCTGATGCAGCCTTTTTCTCCTTAAGCTCAAGTGCAGGTAACCCGGCTGGTGCTTTTAACACGGACGGTGTTGAAGTGAGCTTTGCCATCATTGCCAGTGATCAGTTTGGTAATAATCCGGTGGATGGTACCCGCATCAGTTTTGTATCACCCGAGGCAGGCAACATTGCCAACTCCTGCGAGCTTATTGATGGTGTGTGCTCAGTAGTCTGGCGTAGCTCTGCTACCAGACCGGCGGATTTGCGTGTGGAAATCATTGCTTATACTGACGGCGCAGAGAACTTCGTTGATTCAAACGGTAATGCCGTGTTTGATGCTGCGGATGCCTCCTGGACAGATCTGCCGGAACCCTATGCCGATGAAAATGAAAACGGCACTTATGATATTGGTGAATACTTTGTAGATTTAGATCTCGATGGTGTCCGGGATACTACTGCCAATGGCTCCTGGGATGGACCCTGTCTGTCAGATGTCGATGCCTCTGCACTGTGTGACGGCCTGGATTCGACCATTATTTCCGAATCTCGTACCATCGTGATGTCGACTAATTCAGCCAGACTCTTCAATACCGGTACCTTTGGTGCTGCAGGTTCGACTATTACGCTTACTCAAGGAAGCTCTGGTTCCAGAGGAGGGCTGTTTATTTCTGACAGCAATTCCAATGCGGATACCTTGGGTGGAAACCCAATGCCGGTGGGTACTACCATCAGTTTTGGCGTTGAAGGCGGGGGGGTCAGCCTGATTGGCAATACCAGTTGGACGGTGGGTTCCACCACCAGCCCAAGCGGTTCCTACGGGGTTACCTACAGTGCAGCTGCTGCAGCTTTGGCCTCGGATTTGCCTTCACCTCAACCCACACTGGTCTTGACTGTGACGGCGCCGAGTGGCGATATCTCCGAATTTGTCTGGCCTTTTAATGTAACGCTCTAATCAGCCCTGCGGGCGGTTTTCAATCAGGTTATCCACCACAGCCGGGTCAGCCAGAGTGGTGGTATCCCCCAGATTCTCAAGTTCATTGGCAGCAATTTTGCGCAGAATGCGACGCATGATTTTGCCGGAACGGGTTTTGGGCAGCCCGGGCGCCCACTGGATGATATCCGGTTTGGCAATCGAGCTAATTTCACTTGAGACCAGTGCAATCAGCTCCTTATGCAAGGCTTCACTGTCTTCCACTCCCAGCATCAGGGTCACATAAGCATAAATGCCCTGGCCCTTGATCGGATGTGGATAACCGACCACTGCCGCTTCTGCAACAGCGGGATGCAGTACCAGCGCGCTCTCGATTTCAGCAGTTCCCAGGCGGTGTCCTGACACATTCAGTACATCATCCACACGGCCTGTGATCCAATAAAAGCCATCTTCATCACGGCGAGCACCGTCACCCGTGAAGTAGTAGCCAGGGTAGGTCTTGTAATAGGTATCGATGCAGCGCTGATGGTCGCCATAAACCGTACGAATCTGACCTGGCCAGCTTTGGGTGATGACCAGGTTGCCTGATACAGCTCCTTCAAGAATATTACCATCGGGGTCAACCAGCGCCGGTTTCACACCAAAAAAGGGCAGGGTGGCAGAACCGGGTTTGAGATCGGTGACCCCAGGCAGCGGGGTGATCATGTGCCCGCCGGTTTCAGTCTGCCACCAAGTATCCATGATGGGGCATTGTTCCTTGCCAATCTGGTGGTAATACCATTCCCAGGCTTCCGGGTTGATGGGTTCACCAACGGTTCCAAGAATCCGCAATGAGCTGCGCGAGGTGCTTTGCAAGGGTTCATTACCCTGCGCCATCAGTGCTCTCAATGCGGTGGGGGCTGTGTAAAAGGAATTTACCTGGTATTTATCCACGATCTGCCATAGACGGCTGGCATCGGGGTAAGTCGGAAGCCCTTCGAACATCAGGGTCGTCGCCCCGTTGGCCAGGGGACCGTAGACAATATAGGAGTGCCCGGTGACCCAGCCAACATCGGCAGCACACCAGTAAATATCGCCTTCATGGTAATCAAATACGTAATAATGGCTCATGGCCGCCTGCAAGAGATAACCGGCACTGGTATGCACTACGCCTTTTGGCTTACCCGTTGAGCCGGAGGTATACAAGATAAACAGGGTGTCTTCGCTGCCCATGGCTTCGGGTTCGCAGCTGGACTCCACATCCTTGATGGCTTCGTGGTACCAGAGGTCACGGGAATCATCCCAGCCGATGGCATTGCCGGTCCGTTTGACGACCAGTACGGTATGCACATTGGGGCAACTGGCCAGTGCCTTGTCAGTATTGGTTTTGAGGGGAATCAATTTGCCGCCCCGAACACCTTCATCAGAGGTAATGACCGTCCGGCAATCGGAATCCAGAATTCTGTCTTTGAGCGATTCCGGTGAAAAACCACCAAATACCACGGAATGTACAGCGCCAATGCGGGTGCATGCCAGCATGGCAAAAGCGGCTTCAGGAATCATCGGCATATAAATACAGACCCGGTCACCCTTATTGACGCCACGCTGTTTCAGGATATTGGCTATCTCACAAACCCGGTCATGCAGTTCCTGATAGCTGATATGTTTTTCCGAGCCTGGTTCATCTGCTTCCCAGATTATTGCAGTTTGCTGGGCACGTTCGGGCAAGTGGCGGTCAATACAGTTAATGCTCACGTTGAGCTTGCCATCGGCGAACCACTCCACCTTCCCTTGGGACAAGTCGCCCTGGTAAACCTGGGAAAAGGGCTCAATCCAGTCCAGAAATGAGCGCGCCTGTTCGGACCAGAAGGCTTCAGGTTGATCGACAGATTGCTGGTAAAGTGAAAGGTAGCTTTCTTTATTCAGATGAGCGCGCTTGGCGGTGGCTTCACTGACAGGGTAAATATGATGTTCTGACACTGCATACTCCGTTAGGGGTTCAGTGCCTGGAAGATCTGGCTAGGCAGCCTGAACCGGAATCGCGTTACTGGAACGGGTAATAGTATTATTTTCGTCCAGATATACCAAGCTGGGTTTGTAGTTGATCAGTTCCTGTTCCGTGTAAGCACAGTAGGCACAAATAATCACCCGGTCACCGACGGCTGCTTTATGCGCAGCCGCGCCATTGACAGAAATGATTTTTGACCCGGCTTCAGCACGAATGGCATAGGTGGTGAAACGTTCACCATTGCTGAGGTTGTAAATCTGGATTTGTTCGTATTCCCGAATGCCTGAGAAATCAAGCAGATCGCCATCTATCGCACAGGAGCCTTCGTAATCAAGCTCTGAATGCGTGACGCAGGCGCGATGCAGTTTTGCCTTTAACATGGTGGTATTCAAGTAGAGCTCCAATCAAGGTGTCTCAGCCGAAAGGGGGCGTAATTATCGCTGAATTGCCATAATCGCGCAAATTCAGGCAGGCAGATTAACGGCGAGATTGTCGATGAGACGGGTCCTGCCCAGATAGGCAGCTGCCAGTATACGGAATGATCGGTCATCCTGTCCGGCACGGTCCAGTGTCTCAGGATTACAGATGCTGAAATAGTCCACATCCAGCCCGGCCTGGCTAATGAGCAGCCTAGCGTTTTCTTCCAATTTTTCTATATCGGCCTCATCAGCCATCAGTGCACTGGCTGTTTGCTGCAGCGTTTTATAAATTATGCTGGCCTGTTGTTTCTGGGCTTCAGTGAGATAGTTATTGCGAGAGCTCAGGGCCAGACCCTTGTCGGCTCTCTGCGTGGGCACGCTGATAATCCGGGCTGTCATATTCAGGTCATTCACCATGCGTCGAATGATACTGAGCTGCTGGAAGTCCTTTTCCCCAAAATAGGCTCTGTCAGGCTGGCAAATGTTCAGGAGTTTGCTGACAACCGTACAGACGCCGTCAAAATGTCCGGGTCGGCTCGAGCCACACAATTTAGAGCTCAGGCCGGGCACTGAAACCCGGGTTTCCAGCACGGGTCCCTGCGGATAAATTTCTTCCACGCTGGGAGAAAAAATACCATCACAAGCCAGTTCAGCCAGTGCTGCACAGTCCGCCTCAAAGGTGCGGGGGTAACTTGCCAGGTCTTCATCTGGGCCGAATTGGGTGGGATTGACGAAAATACTGGTCAGCACAAAATCACAATCATCCATGGCTTGCTTGACCAGTGCCAGGTGCCCGGCATGCAGATTGCCCATGGTCGGTACCAGGCCAATAAGTCGAGACTGTATTCTGGCTTGCTGCAATGTTTCCTGTAATTCAGCAATGGTCCGGTAGATCTGCATACGCTTGGTTTCAGGTATAACTGTGCTCTTTGCCCGGAAAACTGCCATTTTTCACTGCAGTCACATAGGCTTTGATGGCGCCAGGAATTCCTTCTTTTGACCCGGCCAGGAAGTTCTTGACGAATTTTGGCGTAATCGGAGATATCCCCAGCACATCATGCATGACCATGATCTGGCCATCGACACCGGCACCGGCTCCAATGCCAATGACCGGAATGCTGAGTTTTTCGCTGATAGTTTTAGCCAGTTTAGCAGGGATGCATTCCAGCAGCAGAAGGCTTGCACCATATTCTTGCAGCATCAATGCTTCTTCGATGAGGGTATTGGCCTGGTCCGGGTCCCGTCCTTGTACCCTGAAGCCGCCCAAGCGATTGACTGACTGAGGCGTCAGCCCCATATGGGCGCAAACTGGTATGCCACGTTCGCTCAGCAATCGAGTACTTTCGGCAATCCAGGCACCGCCTTCCAGCTTGATGATATTGGCGCCGGCACGCATCAGTCGGGCGGCATTCTCCAGTGTCTGGCTTTCTGAGGCATAAGACATAAACGGCAAATCTGCGATCAGCAGAGCCCCCTGGTTGCCTCGTTTTACACAACGCATGTGGTAAACCATGTCTTCCATGGTCACCGGAATGGTGGAGTCATGCCCCTGCAATACCATACCCAGAGAATCCCCGATGAGGATGACTTCGACACCAGCTTCACAAAACAGGCGTGTGAAAAGGGCATCATAAGCCGTAATACAAACAAATTTTTCGCCGCTGGCTTTGAGCTCTTGCAGTGTGTGTAGTGTGACTGTCATTCACAAATCCTAAAGCAGCGTGGGTTTCGGATTGAAAAAGTGCCGGGTTCCCTTGCGAATACTTTTTATATGGTCGATTAGCTGTTCATAGTCCTGATCATGACTGACCAGATCAATTTCAGCGCTATTGACCACCAGCAGTGTACTCTCTTCGTAGTAATGAAAAAAGTTGGTGTAGGCATCAATGAGTTTTAACAGGTATTCACGCTCTATCTGCTGTTCCGATGGGATCCCTCGGTTCTGGATGCGTTCGAACAATACGTCTGCAGGGGCCTGCAAATAAATCACCAGGTCAGGTTTTGGTGCATCAATGGTCAGATGCCGGTAGACGTTTTCATAGAGTTCATATTCATCCTTGTCGAGATTCTGCCGGGCAAAGATACGGTCCTTTTCTATCAGAAAATCAGCGACTCTGACCGGTTCAAACATGTCATCCTGACGTAAATTCTGAAGTTGCTGGGCGCGTTGAAATAAAAAGAACAGCTGTGTGGCCAGCGCATTCTGGCGAGGGTTTTGATAAAAACGGTCGAGGAAGGGGTTTTCCTCACTGTTTTCCAAGAGCATATCGTAGTTGAAGCTTTGCGCCAGTCGTTTTGCCAGGCTGGTTTTGCCGACGCCGATGGGTCCCTCTATCGCAATATAGCGCGGTATGTTCACTGAGTAATTCTCTTGCTTTCCCGCTTTGATTTTACCCTGCGCCTTCGGGATTTTGAAATTGGGTTTTGTTGTACCTGAGCCTGCATGCTTTTTTGGCGGCTTTCATCGGCACTCTGGAATTCAGTCCACCAGGTGCCAAGCCCCTGTAGGTGTTCACCGCTGGATTCTCTGAGCAATAAAAAATCATAGGCTGCCCTGAAGCGTTTGTGCGTTAAGAGTGCAGCAGCGCGTTTGCCACTGCGCCGTTCCAGCCTTATCTGGTATTCCCAGATTTCTCGCATCACAATACTGAAGCGTTTCGGGATAGAAATAACCTGCAGTTGTTGTTTGATAATGTCTTCAGCTGCCCGGTGCATGGCGGGTAATGGAGGAACCTGGGTCGCCAGGTAATTATCAAAAAGCCGCCTGACGGCAGGCCAGAGAATAGCCGCCAGCAAAAATGCAGGAGTTACACTTTTATCCTCATTGATTCGCCTGTCAGTACTTTCGAAAGCTGCTTCCAACATCAGTTTATCTTGCGAGTCATTGAGAAAATCAGTGACAGGCGGGAACAGATGCTGAAACACCTCATAGGACAGCAAACGTTGGAAGGTCACCAGGCCGAACCCACTGAAAAACAGTTTTAGAAATTCATCGAACAGTCTGGCTGCAGGTACCGAGTTTAGCAGTGAGACAGTAGGCGCGATGGCTTGAGCTGTTTTTTTCTCAATGCTGAAATCCAGTTTGGATGCCAGGCGGATTGCCCGCAGTATTCTTACCGGGTCTTCCCGATAGCGCAGTTCTGGGTCACCTATTATGCGCAAGGTACGGTTTTTCAAATCCTGCATGCCGTTCATAAAGTCCAGCAGCTCAAAATTCTGTACTGTGTAATACAGAGCATTGGCAGTGAAATCCCGGCGAATGGCATCTTCTTCAATTGTGCCAAAAACATTATCGCGAAGGATCATGCCGGTATGGCTGTGGGCCGATTCCAGTTGCCGGGTTTGGCGACTCAGTGTACTTCCCTTGATTTCAGTGCTTTGTGTAGACAGCGCCCGAAAGGTGGAAACCTCAATAATTTCCCTGCCAAAATGCACATGCACGATACGAAAGCGCCTGCCAATGATCCTGGAATTGCCAAAAATTTTTCGCACCTGTTCCGGCTCGGCATCCGTGGTGACATCAAAATCCTTGGGGTGAAGGCCGAGCAGAAGGTCACGAACGCCACCCCCGACAAGATAGGATTGAAAACCTGCTTTGTTCAGATCATAAAGAACCTTCAGGGCATTCTTCGAGATATCCTGGCGTGAAATATTGTGTTCACCCCGTGAATAAACGCTACGCTGTACAAGAGCTGAAGGTGTTGGATGACTATTAGACAAATTTTGAGACTATTAAGATAAAGCGCACATTCTACACAAGAGGCGGGCAAATAAAAAAGCCGGTAAGACCAAGTCTTACCGGCTTATGACGTTGCTTTTTCTTATTGTTAATCTTACATCCCTGTACAAATAGTCGATAACAAGTGGTTATCATTGTCAGGGTAGAAAACTCCCTTAGGTTGACTCCACGCTTCCCCCCTTGCTAGCGCTGATTTTTCAGTTCTTTCCAGCTTGGGCTACAGACTCAGCTGTATACCTGGGGCCATATCATTGCAGCCATCTATTATTGTTTTTATAAATTTTTGATTATTGCTGGCTAACAATACCAAATACAGAAAGCAGGTTTCATGCCAAGTCCTTTTAATTTATATAAAGATAATAAAAACAACAAGATAGGGCTATTTCGCACCGGGCGCGTCTGTCGCTTTCGCAGCGACTTATGTTAAGAAAGGTAACTAGCAGGTGTAAAAAAGTAACGTATTCTTACCTGTCACACCGTTAACAGCCTTGTTGATAGGGGCTTATCAGGATGATTTCTTTTGTCTGGGGATGCCGAAACGCTGGCGCCTTTCCCACAGACATTTGCGACTGATACCCAGTTTCTTGGCCAACTGGGTTTCATTCATGTGGTCCTGATGCTCAAGCACGAAACGCTGGAAATAGTCTTCCAGTGATAAATCCTCTGCAGGATCATCATCAATGTTCTCCGTGGAGCTGTCATCATTATTCTCACGTAGCTGAATGAGGCTGTTTGTGCTTTTACGGAATAACTCCTTGTTCAGCGAATCGAACTTAACCAGTTCTACATCAATTCCCAACAGGTCCATGGGAATCTCGGGTGTTTCAGAAAGAATCACAGCGCGTTCGATGGCATTTTCGAGTTCTCTGACATTTCCAGGCCAGTGATACATGGTAATGGCCTGGATGGCATCAGCGCTGTAATACATTGGGCCTGTCCCAATTCGCTTACAGATTAGTTCCAGTTTCTTTTCAGCCAGTTCGAGGATATCAGTACAGCGTTCACGTAGGGGTGGAATTTGCAGGGGCATGACATTAATGCGGTAAAAAAGGTCTTCCCTAAAGCGACCTTCGTTGACAAATTGCTGGAGATCACGGTGAGTCGCTGCGATAAGCCTGACATCAACCTTGGTGGATTGGACCGAGCCAACCTTGCGGATTTCATGCTCCTGTAATACCCGCAAGAGCCTGGCCTGTGCTTCCAGCGGTAATTCGCCGATTTCATCCAGAAAAAGGGTGCCGTTATTGGCGGCTTCAACCAGGCCAGTTCGGGTACTTGTCGCCCCGGTAAAAGCCCCTTTTTCATGGCCGAATAATTCGGATTCAATCAGATTTTCGGGGATTGCAGCACAGTTGATGGAAATCAGATTTGCTGCATTACGCGAACTGGCTTCATGAAGTGCCTTGGCGACCAGTTCCTTACCAGTCCCAGACTCTCCCTGAATCAGCACCGATGAATGGGTCAGGGCGACTTTTCGAATGCGCCTGAACAGTTCTTTCATGGCCGGGCAGTGGCCAACCATGCCATGCACCGGTTCTTCATTCGGGTTCGAGTCGTTTTGCTGAGCTTCTGCCAGGGCTGTTTTCAGGGCGCCCATAACTTCTTCCGTATCAAAGGGTATGGCGAGATAAATCAATGCACCAGGCTGGGAAGCGTCAATGGTAGATCTGAGGCTGGCATAGCTGGTACTTATTAAAAGAGGCTTATTGGTATGCTTGAAGAGTTCTGTTCCTGGCTTGCCCGGTAATCGAAGGTTACTGATGATGGCGTCAAAATCTGTCAGCTGTAGATTGAGGGCATCTTCAATAGAGCGACATGATTGGCTCTGGTGTCCCGCCTGCGCCAGAATTTCGCTGAGCTTATCCAGAACGCTCTGGTTGCTTTCTACAAGTAAAATCTGTGCCATAAAAATCTTGTCTGATCCTGGGAACTGCTACTTGCTAGCAAGACACAGTACCATGAAGGAGTGAATAGGCGATGACTATTTGCCGGATGTGGCAAATAATCAGTAACAAAAAATGTTTCTTTTCTACTCATTTTTTGGCTTGAGTGCCAATAATAAGGATCAATGGCAGCGGGTCAACTGTTATTTTTGTAAAACTGCTGGTAGGAAAGGGCGATACCGCTGGGGGCAGGCAAAATACCCCTAATTTTCAAAGGGTTAAGTTGTATACTGTTTCTGGGACTTGCAGCATATTTTTCATTTTTTGCATATCCCAGTGCTCAATGGCCCAGTCCAGCAACTCCTTTACAGAGGATTTGAGCAGATTCTCCGGTGGCGCCTGTTGTAAATAGTACAGGGCTGAATACAGGGTCTGGACGGGCTGATGAAGGTCCAGCGCTCTGGCATGATGCTGTTTACTGAGCTTTTGCCCATCATGATTAACAATGATGGGAATATGCGCATAAGCGGGTTGTGCCAGCTTAAGTACTTGTTGCAGGTAAATCTGCCGCGGTGTTGAATCGAGCAGATCGATGCCTCTAACAACATGGTTTACCCCCTGAAAGGCATCATCAATTACTACAGCCAGTTGGTAGGCAAACAGCCCGTCTTTGCGCTTAACAATAAAATCTCCCACTTCTGTTACGAGCTGTTGCGCTTGCTGGCCTTGCAGGGCATCACAGTATTTTATGCATTGATTATCGACCCGGCAGCGTATGGCATAAGGCTGGCGATCAGCAGTCAGATCTTCAATCGAGAGTTGTCGGCAGGTGCCGGGGTAGACACCTTCCTGTTCCCGAATATCTTGTCGAGAACAGATGCAGGGAAATATCAGCCCCTGTGTTTGAAGCTGGTTTAAAGCAGATTGATAGGCTCCCAGACGTTGGCTCTGAAACAGGATGGGGCCATCCCAGTGCAACTCAAGTTGCTCCAGAGCAGTAATGATCTGCTGGCATGCTTCAGGGCTTTCGCGCGGTGGGTCCAGGTCTTCAATACGCAGTAACCAACGTCCCTCATGTGCCCTGGCGTCAAGATAGCTTGCCAGGGCGGCGACCAGTGAGCCAGCATGCAGGGGGCCACTGGGGGAGGGGGCAAAGCGTCCTGTATAGGGTGTTTCCGCTTGCTGGGCCGTCCTTGAAATGGTCAGGCTCCCAGTTGTTTTTCCTTGATTTCATCCAGCGTTTTACAGTCAATACATTTATTGGCTGTCGGGCGTGCTTCAAGACGGCGGATTCCGATTTCAATGCCACAGGAGTCGCAGTAGCCATAATCATCTTTAGCTATCAGCTCTATGGTGGAATCAATTTTCTTGATCAGGCGGCGTTCTCTGTCGCGGGTACGCAATTCAATGCTGAATTCTTCTTCCAGTGTTGCACGATCAGCAGGGTCAGGCGGGTTAGACGCTTCATCCTGCATATGATGAACCGTACGATCCACTTCTTCCATTAATTGATTGCGCCAGTTTTTCAGAATATTTTTAAAATGTTCGCGCTGAGCTTCATTCATGTACTCTTCGCCGCGCTTGATTTTATAGGGTGTAAAATCAGCCACCTGAAGATGGGCATCCGGTCTGCTCATAGTCGGTTTTTTTACAGCGGGGCGTTTGGCAGCTGCTTTTTTGCGGGGCGGAGCTTTCTTTTTGGCTGCTGGTTTGGGCGCTGCTTTCTTAACCGGTTTTTTTTTCGATGCTGGTGTTTTTTTGGCAGGTGCAGCTTTCTTTACTGCCTTTTTTTTCGGCGCTGCTTTTCTGGCAACCGCTTTTTTCTTGGCAGCTACTTTTTTCGCCGGGGCTTTTTTCTTGGGAGCCGCTTTTTTCGCCGGAGCCTTTTTAGCCTTGGTTTTGGCAGGCGCCTTTTTCACCGGGGCTTTCTTGGCTTTAACTTTTGCTTTTACTGCTTTCTTTTTTGCAGCAGCAGGTTTTTTCTTTGTCGCCATTTACTATCTCTCTACTGACTCGATGCTCATTTGAGAGTGATTATTCTCAACTCACCTTTAGTACAGTTATTTAGTCTGACTATCCCTCGGGGATAGAGAGCCAATGCTCGAAAGGGATGCATTCTACTGATTTATTCTGTATCGGGAAACTATTTCTCGTTAATTTAATTCAGACCTGATGCTTGCTCACCCAGGTATAAAATGCCATCAATAATTTCATGCTTGAGCGCTTGCAGGTATTGTCCCTGGCAGGGGCCCTGCAGGCATTCCCCATCCTCAATGGCAAATAGCGCACCGTGCGTAGAGCATTGAATGAGATCACCGGAATTGTTAAGAAATCGTCCCGGCTCCCAGTTCAGGGGAACATGGAGGTGAGGGCAGCGGTTTAGGTAGACGTAGAACCGATCATTTTTCCTGAGCGCAAATACATCATCCAGACCAGACACACTAAAAGAGCAGGCTTGTCCTTCTATCAGGCAGGAGACCTCGCACAGCTTGCTTAACATCAGATTGACAAGGCTTGCTCAAAGTCTGTCAGCAAATCTTGCTGATCTTCTATTCCTACTGAAAATCTGACCATGGAGTCCGCTACTCCCATGGAGGCTCTGCGTTGCGCACCCATTTCATGATAGATGGTATGTGCAACAGGGATGCCCAGCGTTCGGTTATCACCGAGATTACTGGAACTTACCACTAGCTCCAGACTGTTGAGAAAATCAAAACAGTCGATACTTTCATCCAGTTCAATACTGAAGATGGCCCCAAAATGCTGGAATAATTGAGATGCACGCTGATGCTGGGGGTGAGTCGGCAGGCCTGGATAAAAAACGTTCCTAACCTTCGGGTGCTGCTCGCAGAACTCAGCCAGAACCAGTGCATTGTCACAGGCTTTGTGGATACGAAGACTGAGGGTATCTGAGCCAACCGATAAGTGGTGGGCCGCTTCCGGTGCCAGGGCAGCTCCAAAATCTCTCAAACCTTTTTTGCGGATCTGGGTTATTCCCCACTGAGCCGGTTCCTTGAGTTTGTAGTTCTCATAAATATTGGCGAAGCTACTCCAGTCAAACAAGCCGGTATCGGTGACACTACCACCTAAGGCATTGCCATGCCCCCCGATATATTTGGTCAGAGAGTTGATAATCAGGCTGGCTTTGACACTTATCGGCTGAAACAGGCAGGGCGAAGTCATCGTGTTATCAACAAAATAAATGAGGCCGAGGTGTTCACAGAGTTCGCCGATAGCCGCCAGGTCAGCAACATGGGTTACCGGATTGGCAATGGTTTCAACAAACACCAGGCGGGTATTGTCCTGAATGGCATTTTCAACCTGAGTGACATCGGTGGCATCAACAAAACTGACTTCGATACCCAGTGTAGCCAGGGTATTGAACAGGCTATTGGTATTGCCGAACAGGTAGGCACTGGAAACAATATGATCTCCGGCGCGCAGGAGTGCCAGCAGGGTAGAGCCAATCGCCGCCATGCCAGTTGCAAATATGATACTGGCCAGGCCATTTTCCATCAGGCTGATTTTATGGGCGAGTGCTTCAACCGTGGGATTGCTCTGTCTGCCATAGGCATAACCGCTGCGCTTGTTCTGAAAAACATCTGCCAGTTCACGGGCATCTTCATAGCCAAAGGCAACCGAGGGGTGTATCGCTTTATGCAATACCCCGTGTTCTGGTTTGCCCGCACGATCCGCGTGCAAAATGGTGCTGGAAAAGCCTTTTTTCTTCATGGCTATGATCCTGGCCAATTGGAGGGCGGATGATACTCCTATTTCCGGTGGTATTGAAGGCGCAGGCCCATGAAGCCGGCTGGATACAAGCCACTATGGCGACAAAGGCGCAGGCATTAAAAATGTATAAACCATACATCTTTTGCTATGATGAGCAGACACTACTCAATTGTCGGATTTTGGCTTATGCAGTTATCTAGATTCACGGACTACAGCTTGCGGGTCTTGCTTTATCTGGCCATTAACCACAGCAAAAGGGCGACCCTGCACGAGATAGCAGACTTTTATCCCTTGTCACTTGAACACCTGCGTAAGGTTGTTCATGCCCTGGCTAAATCCGGTTACCTGAGAACCTTTCGTGGCAAATTCGGTGGTATTGAACTTGCCTTAGAAGCTCGAGACATTCGCATTGGTGATGTGGTCAGGAAATTTGAAGGGCAGCAAGCACTGCTTGATTGTGCCGAGCTTGCCTGCAGGCTGAATCCTGCCTGTACACTGAAAGCTGTGCTCAAAGAAGGACAGGATGCTTTTTTCTCAAGCCTGAATGACTATTCGCTGGCCGATCTGGTAGGAACTAGAACGGATATGGTGCGCTTGCTGTTTAACGAAGTGGCCTGAAAAAGCAGGGCTGTAGTGAATAACAGCCCTGCTTGTGAAGCAAGTTGGCTCAACACGGTGTGTATCAGGAGATGGTAAGGGTCCTGGTGAATTGCCCGTAATTTTCCCAGCGGGAAATTTTTTCCGGTAAATCCTCAGGGCTTGCCTGAACCTGACCGTTCACATCGGTAACACGGGATACAATTTCATGATCTCCCGGGCTGGCATTTTCCCAGACAAAGTTGAAAAACTTCCACGAGTAACGAGTGGAGCCGGGTAAAATCTGTGCTTCTTGCCAGGGGCCATTATCAATTTTGACTTCTACGCTGCGAATTGCGGTGCCGTCATTGAGCACAAAACCGGTAATGTTGTGTCGGTTACCCTGACGCGTCACGCGTGTGATTGCCGATTTAAGCTGGATACGGGTTACTAGCCGTTCTTCCCAGCGCATCTGACCACCAATATCACGACGACTCAGGGTGACATAGTCACGCGCCATGTATTTACCAGCAAAGCGACGATCCTGGACATGAATCTGTTCGAGCCATTTGACATTGGCCACACCGTACCAGCCCGGCTTCAGTAATCTGACCGGAAAGCCGTGATATACCGGCAGGGCTTCACCGTTCATTTCGTAGGCAATCATCACATCATCATGCATGGCTTCATTGTAGTGAAGGGCCCGGGCAAAGCTCTGCTCGACCTGCGTTTCACGGATAGTTTCCATGCCCACGTCGGCACCATAGAAAACAATTTCAGTGCCGCCATTCTGGACGCCAGCATCTCTGAGTACATCACGAAGCCTGCAACCTCCCCATAGCGCATTGCCGATCAGGCCATGATAGATGCCCTGGTTGTTGCCGCCGCATTCAAAAGCCGCGGCAATTTCAACTTTGGGGTAACGTCTCAGGTCTGCCATGCTCAGAGTGATTGGGTTATCAACCATGCCGGTTATGCGGATTCGGTGGTTATTGGCATTCAGTTGAGGCTGGCCATAATGCTGAACGACATAAAACTGGTCTTCATTGCGGGAATAAAAATCGTCAATATTCTGGGTGTTCTGAAAGAATACACCCCCACCAACCTTGGGAGGGCCAGTAAAATCCGGTGGCATATCGGTAAAGGGAACCACTTCTTCACCCTGCGCGAGTGCACTTTGAGACAGGAATGGTACCGAACCGGTCATGGCAAAACCGCCCATGAGCATTCCGCCTTTGAGTAAATCTCTTTTGCTCTTATCTTGTTCTTGTTCTGACATATGCCCCTCCACTGATTTGAACGATGATTATTTAGCCGGGGGCAGGGGCTGTCAAGGGAGAAGATTCAGGGCAAGCTGTTTGCCTGAAATACCGGCAGTTCATCAATCTCTTGTTCAATATCGCTTATACGCAAGTCATAAGCTTCTGAATTGCGGCTGCCATAACGGCGAATAAACTCCTCCTCACTGATACCGTCCGGCCTGCCCACCGGCGGCATAAAGGAATCTTCGCGTTCTACTGCAGCAAAAAATCGCTGCAGATTTTCGGCAGCAGATTCACTGGCATTACTCAGTATGCCAAGTCGGGTACCTACCCGGTTGGCGGTCATGTCACTGAAGCTAAAGCCAGAACTTGTTCGGCTGTCCTGCACCTCTTTATAGACCGCCAGGATATCGGCAAGGTCATTGTCGGCATAAGCAGCAATGGCTGCTGAAGCAATCAGGTGCCTGGGAAGGTCATTACGTGACTCCAGTGTGATTCTCAGTTGTCGGGCCTGGTCCAGTTCGGTAGACAGAGGCCCCAGCAGGTCTGCCAGTTCCAGTTCACTGAGCACGTAAGCACTGAGAACAGTGAAGATGGCACGATTTTCTTCCTGTGGGTTGCCTGGCGTAACCAAGGCATGAGAGAACAGCGGCGCCAACAGTTCTATGAGGCTGGCAGAGCGACGATTACCGGGTATGTCTGTCAGGATTTCCTGCAGTCTGCGCTGATAGCTGAGCAGCTGTTCTGCCGTCTGCGGATCAATTAATAACTGTCGGACGAGGCCTTGCAGGCTGAGCAGGCTTTCGGATTCCCAGTTCAGGCCAAACTCGATGTGCTGGTCAGCAATCCTGATACTGTTAATGGATGCCAGGACAGCCGAGGCAAGCTGGAAATTGGGGTATGTACTTAAGGCAGACCTGAGCTTATCCAGCAGGGTTTGAACGATGAAAGCCGGAATTTCATGGCTAGAAAGTTGCAGCCCTGTGAGCATAAGCTGCTCGCCATCCACGACAAAGCGGGCAGAAAAGTTCAGGTAGTTGCCGAATATACTTGGCTTTAAAGCCACACTACCGTGTAGAGTCGCCAGTTCGCTCTGAAAGGCCAGTTCGGCTCCCAGGCCCTCGATCCATTCGTTGTCAGTATTTATCACCTGTCGGATGAGATAAGTGAGCAGGGCATTGCTTTCTTGTTCATTTAGTTCTATCAGCAAGCTATCGCTTCCACCGAGCAAGCCGGGTCCATTATTGAGGACAATTCCCTGAATATCTTCCAGCTGTTGGCGGGAAAGTTGCGTGTTCAGTGCAGTTATGGGCTGCTCTTCCAGCAGGATGAACAGCATCAAAAAGGGCAGGCTGAGAATGAAAAGCCCAGATACACCGAGTAAATAAGAAAAAAACCTCATCCAAACAGTATACTTAGCTGCTTACACCGTGGGTAGTTGTCAGTTTAAAGTTTATTACAAGGCCAGTATTTGCGGTATCATTCGCCCCTCATTGCAAAAACAGTTCGGAACTCATGAAGAGCATCAAACAAAGCTTAAAACTTCTACTTATCGGATTTGTCGTGTTTTTAGTCGCCTGTGCCACCGAAAATGTGCCTTCGCAGGGGCAGATTGAGGAAGAACAGGCTATGCGGCAGGCGCAAGAGGCGGCTGAAGCACAGCGTATTGAAAGGCAGCAGGCTGAAGAACTGGCACGGCAGGAAGCATTGGAGGCACAACGTCAGGCTGAGGAAGCTCGCCAGGCAGCAAGACAACGGGAACTGGAAGACCAGGAAGCCAGACGACTTGCCGAAGAAGCCCGACTGGCAGCACAGCGTGAAGCCGAAGCCTTGCGGGCGGCTCAGGAGCTTGCCCGGCAGCAGGCGCGTGTGGAAGAACTAAGAGCCAGAGTCGCTGAAGTCAATGCGCAAACACAGGCAATGCGCAGTGCCAATACAGTGCTTAACGATGCACTGCTCGCAGCTGAAGCCCTCAGCGATGCACTGGATGAAGAAAGTGAAAAGTTCAGTGCAATGGATGAAGAAACTGCCGAATTGAGCGTTGAGGTCGATGAAGAAAGGCTACAAAGGCTCAGCGAGGAATTGCAGCGTTTACAGGCTGAAGCGGCGAGGCTGCAAGCACAATAATCCCCCGTTCTTAACTTTGTTTGTGAACAGCGTTGTGGTAAAGTGCGCGGGTTTTTTTAACTCAATTTATTAACTCATTAAACTCATGCAAACGGAGAAAACCGGATGACAATTGCGTTGATTTTTATCCTCTCCCTGTTGGGCCTGGCTATTGCCTTTTATTATATGAAAAAGGTGACATCCATCCCGGTCGATTTGGGCCTGAATCAGGAAGAAGGTGAGCGTCTGAAAACCATTCATGGTGCTATCGCTGAAGGGGCTATGGCCTTCTTGAAACAGGAATACAAATACCTGGGCGTGTTCATGATTGCCTTTGCGGTGGTCATTGCTGTGCTGATCGATGATACCCACACTGAAGGTGTCAGAGAGGGGATCTACACAGCCATCGCTTTTCTATTCGGCGCCTTGATTTCCATTGTATCCGGTTACATCGGTATGAAAGTGGCAACTGCCGGTAACGCCCGTACCACCGTTTCAGCCCGTAACAACATAGCTGATGCTTTTGTGGTAGCGATGAACTCCGGGGCGGTCATGGGTTTTGCTCTGGTCGGTCTGGCGACACTGGGTCTGATGATCATTTACCTGGTCATGCAGGCACTGTTGCCCGATGTTGAGAACAATGTACTGATGGAAGTGATTGCCGGTTTTGGATTGGGTGGTTCGTCAATCGCTCTGTTTGCCCGTGTTGGGGGCGGTATTTTTACCAAAGCCGCCGACGTCGGAGCAGACTTGGTGGGTAAGGTTGAAAAGGGCATTCCGGAAGATGATCCACGCAATCCGGCTGTGATTGCCGATAACGTCGGTGATAATGTCGGTGACGTTGCTGGGATGGGAGCTGACCTGTTTGGCTCCTGTGCAGAAAGTACCTGTGCTGCCCTAGTGATTTCAGCAATTGCCTTTTCGGCTGATCTCAATGCCATGCTTTACCCGATCATGATTTCAGCAGTTGGCATTCCTGTCAGTCTGGTGACTAAGATGCTGGTAAGGGTTCACACCGAAGAACAAGTAGCACCGGCCCTAAAGAAATTGCTGATTATTTCCTCAGTACTGATGGCTGTGGTCATCTTCTTCTTTACCAGCTGGATGATTCCTGAAGAGTTTGTCATCAATGGTGAAGCTTATTCTGATATGGGCGTCTACTGGTGTTTCCTGTCTGGTTTGATTGCTGGACTTGCTGTTGGTCTGTTGACTGAGTATTACACATCAGACATGTACAAGCCGGTTCAGGATGTTGCCAAATCCTGTGAAACAGGCGCTGCGACCAATATCATATTTGGGCTGGCCCTGGGGTATAAATCGACCGTTCTGCCCTATCTGGCGATTGCGATTTCAATTTTTATTTCCTGGGAGCTCGCTGGCATGTACGGTATTGCCATCGCCTCACTGGGTATGCTGGGAACACTGGCAATTGCGCTGACCATTGATGCCTATGGTCCGGTTGCTGATAACGCCGGTGGTATTGCCGAAATGGTTGGTCTGGACAAGGAAGTACGCCGTCGCACCGATATCTTGGATTCCGCCGGTAACACCACGGCAGCGATCGGTAAAGGTTTTGCGATTGGCGCCGCTATCCTGACCTCGCTGGCTCTGTTTTCGGCTTTCCTGACGCACTCGGAAAATCTCATGCGTGAAAACATGGGTGAGAATTTCAGTCTGATTTCCTCCATTACTTTGCTGGATCCAGTAGTATTCACCAGCCTGTTTGTCGGTGCCGTATTACCCTTCCTGTTCACCGCCATGACCATGCAGTCAGTCGGTGCTGCAGCTTTCGACATGATTGAAGAAGTGCGCCGTCAGTTTCGTGAAATTCCCGGCATCATGGAAGGGCAGGGACGTCCGCAATATGGTCAGTGTGTGGCTATATCCACCAAGGCCGCGCTGCGAGAAATGATCGCCCCTGGAGTGCTGATTATGGGAACTCCTCTGGTGGTTGGCTTTCTGTTCGGGGTGCCTGCAGTTGCGGGTATTTTGGCAGGCTCACTGGTCGCTGGTGGCGTGCTGGCCATCGCCTCTTCCAACAGTGGTGGTGCCTGGGATAATGCCAAGAAATACATCGAGGCTGGCAATCTGGGCGGCAAAGGCTCTGATGCCCATAAAGCTGCCGTTATCGGTGATACCGTCGGTGACCCGCTCAAAGACACCTCAGGTCCTTCACTGAATATCCTGATTAAACTGTCCGCTATTCTGAGTCTGGTGTTTGCCCCGTTCTTTGTGAACTATGGTGGCATCTTACTGTAATTGCTAGACAGCATAGCTGTATCAAAGGGGCCTTATTGGCCCCTTTTTTATTAATAAAATCCAGTGTTGCTGGGGAGCCTGATTAACCTGAACTGGGCATCCACTGAAATGTCTTTTCCCGATAAAGTGCGAGGACCACTGCACGATAAAAACAGGAGGGAAAGTTCGAAGGGTGTGCAGGCGTGATAGCCCGCAATACAGCTAGAAAATGTTTTAAGCCAAAATTCCGGAAAATAAATTTTCTGGTTTTATAAGGCTATCTGTTCAAAGCCGGCTCTCCAGCTTTACCTTGCTCCTGATATAATCGGCGGGAATTTAACAAAGAGAGCCTTATGAAACAGCATCCTGAAAATGAAAACCCCAACCTGGCAGGCATCAAGCATATTATCGTGGTTTCCTCTGGTAAGGGAGGAGTGGGCAAATCCACGACAGCGGTCAATCTAGCACTTGCACTGAAATCGCTCGGTGCCAGCGTCGGCCTCTATGATGCCGATATTTATGGCCCCAGTATTCCGACCATGCTCGGTCTGCCAGATGGCACCCGACCGGAAATTGTCGATGAACGCACCATGAAACCGGTACAGGCGCATGGGATCGCGTGTCATTCAGTCGGCTTTCTGGTGGACCAGCGTCAGGCAATGGCCTGGCGAGGGCCCATGGTGGTGGGCGCTTTTAACCAGATTCTAAATGATACCCAGTGGGGGGAACTCGACTACCTGGTCGTCGACATGCCGCCGGGTACCGGTGATATTCAGCTCAGTCTGGCGCAGTCTCTCGCTGTCAGCGGCTCTGTCATTGTCACCACGCCACAGGACATAGCCCTGCTGGATGCCCAGCGGGGTATTGAGATGTTCCGCAAAGTTGGTATTCCCATACTGGGAGTCGTGGAGAATATGGCTCAGCACATTTGCAGTGAGTGTGGACACATGGAGCATATTTTCGGTCAGGGGGGCGCCAGGCGCATTGCTGAGACATATGCGGTAGATGTTCTGGGTTCCCTACCGCTGGACAAGGCAATACGGGAGCACAGTGACGAGGGCCTTCCCATCGTTGTTGCTGACCCTGAGAATCCTGTCAGTCTGCTTTACCGACAGATTGCTGCACTGGTGGATGAGGCCGTGAAAGATCTCGACAGCAGTTTGAGTGCGCCCAAGATCAGCATCATGGATGATTAGTCAGTTGACTTGAGATCTCTCAAGTATTTGAATAACTTGCGGCTGGCCTGCGGAGGCTTGTTAGCGTCTTTTTCTTTGATTGCCAGACGGATCAATTGCCTCAGATACTGGATATCCAGATCGGGATGTTCCTGTATAAGAGCCTGTAGAGTATCTTCCGAACCCTCCAGCAAGGCTTCACGGGTGAGCTCTAATTGCTGAAACAGACGCCTGTCATGATTGGCCTGCTGCTGGTCCTTTGCAATGACCTGTTCTATCGTCGAGGTATCAATCTGGCGCATCAATTTACCAATATATTGCAGCTGGCGCCGGCGTGCTTCATGCTTGTTTGGCAAGCGCTTGTATTCGTTTATGGCGGCCAACAAATCTTCCGGTAACTGGCATTTCTGCAGGTTTGCGGCATCCATGCTGATAAGCGTCTGGCCGAGTTCCTGCAGGGCCAGCATTTCACGTTTGCGCTGACTCTTGCTGACGACAAAATCCTGGTCTGTTTCCTGGTTTTGTTCAATCATGTTTAATAAAAAAGGGCGGCAAAACCGAGAAATGAAAGAAAACCAACCACGTCGGTAATGGTGGTGAGAACCACCGAACCGGCCAGTGCCGGATCAATATTAAGGCGTTTGAGGAATAGTGGCAGGAAGGCGCCGGAAAGGGCGGCTGTTACCAGATTGACAATCATGGCGCCGGCAAAAATATAGCCCAGTTTATTGTCATCAAACCAGATGATGGCAATCACTGCCGCTACCAGAGCCCACAGAATGCCATTGAAGAAGCCGACACCCAGTTCACGCCACATCAGCCAGATTGAATTGGTCCGTCCGATCTGGCCAAGCGCCATGCCGCGGATCACCAGTGTGAGTGTCTGATTGCCAGCGACGCCACCCATGCTAGCCACGATGGTCATCAATACGGCAAGTGCAACAACCTGGTCAATGGTTTCAGAAAATCGATTGATAACCAGCGCTGCCAGAAAGGCTGTGATCAGGTTGAGGCCCAACCAGATGGCTCGTCGTTTGGCTGTTTTTAGGACCGGGGCAAAAGCGTCGTCTTCTTCATCCAGGCCCGCCATACCCAAGAAAGCGTGGTCGGCATCCTCACGGATCACATCGACGATATCATCAATAGTGATGCGTCCTAGCAGTTTACCATTTTCATCCACTACCGGAGCGGATACCCAGTCCATTCTTTCAAAGAGCTGGGCGACTTCATTGTCGGGCATGCTTACCGGAATGGCTTCGAAGTCGGTAATCATGACATCACCGACCGTCAGATTGGGGTCAGAAACCAGCACTTTACGTAAAGGCAGCAAGCCAACCAAGTGGTCGTCACGGCTGACCACCAGAATATTGTCGGTCATGCTGGGAATTTCATCATGGCGTCGCAGATAGCGCAGGACTACATCCAGAGTGTGGCTGCGACGGACTGTGATGGTGTCTGTATTGAGCAGGCCACCAGCCGTGTCTTCCGGGTAGGAGAGCACACTCTCAAGGCGGGCGCGGTCCTGTTCGCCCATGGCCAGCAGAACCTCATTGATCACCTGGTCCGGTAACTGTTGCAGAATGTCGGCCAGGTCGTCCGTTTCCAGACCTTCGGTCAGGCTGGCAACTTCTTCCGGTGTCAGCCGGTTGAGGATTTCACTCTGAATATCCTCATTCAGGTAATTAAGTACTTCACCTTCATTGTCTTTGCCAACAAGACGCCATAATACTTCTCGTGATTTGTGTGGTGAAGATTCCAGCAGGTGAGCAATAGTTGCTGTAGGCAGGGCATTGAGCATCTGCCTGACGTGAACAAAAGAGCCGCTGTCCAGAGCCGTGGTCAACGCTTCCAGATGTTCATGAGCCTGTATTTTATTATCGCCCGGCTGCAACATGCTTCAATGGAAAGACAAATAATGAAAGATGCAGGTATTATAACAGTGCGGCATCAGCAAAGTCCCTGAAACTCAATGCAGTAATGAAAATACATGTTTGCGAGCAAGAGGCAAATTGGCCTTGCCCTGATAATTATTTTTGCCTTTTCGTCACTGGCCTGGTTTTTCCAGATTCGTAGCGGGACTGATGAGTATCACTGGTACAGCATTCTGCCGCCAGTTTTTGCTGTCGCCTGTGCGATTGCAACCCGACATCTGTTGTTGAGCCTCAGTGCTGGAGTTATCAGTGGTTCACTCTTGATCAATGTGCCCTCTGCGCCATTGCAGTTTGAATCTTGGTCAGACAGTGTTATCACCCTGCTATTACAGCTCTGGAATGTGATAAGTGACCCTTTCAATCTTTCGGTACTGGCCTTCATCATACTCATGCTGATCATGATCTCTGTCGTGATTCTGTCTGGTGGCTTGCTGGCTATCGTGTCCTGGCTGGAACGTTTTGCACAGGGACCGCGTTCAACCCAGTTTGTCACAAGCCTGATGGGTTTTCTGGTTTTTATTGATGACTATGCCAATGTGATGATTGTTGGATCGTCCATGCGGCCGATCAGTGATGCCATGAAAATAAGCCGGGAAAAGCTGGCTTTTCTGGTTGATGCTACCAGTGCGCCGGTAGCCGGTATCGCCCTGATGTCAACCTGGATTGGCTATGAAGTCGGCATCTTTGCTGAGGTCAGTACTTCTCTGGGATTCAACCGCGATGCCTATTCCATGTTTCTGGATGCTCTGAGCTTTCGGTTTTACTGCATCTTTATGATCCTGTTTATTCTGATAAACGTGTGGTCAGGCCGTGAGTTTGGCAGCATGTTAAAGGCTGAACGCCGCAGCAGGACAGGCGCCATTGTCGCCGAGGATGCCGTACTGCCGACTAAAATTGAAAATGAAGTGAAACCTGATGAGCAGGCTACAATCAGGGCATCAACGGCGCTGCTTCCCATTGGCGTTTTATTTTTAATTCTGTTTGCAGGTCTCTGGCTGGATGGTGGCGGACTTGCTTTGTTGTCGGAGTCCATGGGAGCTCTCCTGAGTTTCACCGCCTGGCGCAATGTCATTTCTGCCTCTGAGAATAATGTTCAGGTGCTGATTGTAGCCGGAGCCTTCTCCCTGCTTACGGCGCTTATCTGCACTGTGTTGCTGGCCAGGCTTTCGTTTGAGCGCATTCTGCCGGCAGTCAAAAAAGGTGCCAGGTCTTCTTTCTACCCCTGGGTAATCCTGATATTGGCCTGGTCGCTGGGGGGTATCTGCGAGCAAATTCAAACGGGGCCATTTCTGGTGGCTGTTACTGGTGAGGCGATCCCTGCCTTTATCTACCCGCTGATCGTGTTCTTGCTGAGTGCGGCCGCTGCACTGGCAACCGGAACATCCTGGGGCACCATGGCCATTTTTATTCCCATCACCTCACAGCTGGCTTTTCAACTGGATGGAGGGAGTTATGGGCTGATTACCATGATGAGTCTTGCGGCGGTACTCGATGGAGCCATTTTCGGGGATCACTGTTCCCCGATATCCGATACGACCATTATGAGTTCGATCTCAACATCCTGTGACCACCTGCATCACGTCAGAACGCAGTTTCCCTATGCAACACTGGTTGCCTGCTGCGCCATGGGACTGGGTTATTTGCCGGCAGTAGCAGGACTGGGATTGAGTGCTTCGATAGCCCTGGCAGTAGCCGTCTTTATGGGTTTTTTGAAAATCTTTGCAAAGAAGGTGGATTGACTAGTCTTCGTCGAAGTTATTGGCGACCAGTGCGGTGATGGCTGAAAGTGCTTCCAATTCATCATTGCCATCGACTTTCACATCCAGAACCGTACCAGGTGATGCGGCCAGTAGCATGATGGAGAGAATGCTCTTGCCGTCGACCATCTTTTCGTGGGTGCCAATTTCAATCAGGCAGTCATAATTACTGATGGTTTCAACCAGCTTGGCAGCAGCACGGGCGTGCAGCCCGGCTTTATTATTGATGGTTATTTTATCTTCGATCATGGTTCCGGCAGAACTTCCCTAAAAATTACTCAGTTCTCTGTGACGAACCTGAATATTACTAATTGTTTGCGAGAAATGCTTCTTAAGTTTTTCAGACAGAAAGACGGAGCGGTGTTGGCCACCGGTACACCCCAGTGCCACGGTAATGTAACTGCGATTATTCTGTTCGAAACAGGGAATCCATGTTTCCAGAAAGTCTTTGATATGATTGAACATTTTAATAACCTCCGGGTGGGATTCCAGGTAATCCACCACTTCCTGGTTAAGCCCGGTGAGGCCACGCAGACTGCTGACCCAATAGGGATTGGGCAGACAGCGCACATCAAAAACCATGTCAGCATCAATCGGTATTCCGTGTTTGAAGCCAAAAGACTGAAACTGTAGAGCCAGCTTGCCGGCTTTGTGCTCAGCAACCCGCTCACGCACGATATCACGCAGGTCATGCAGGGTAAGACTGCTGGTATCAATGGTCAGGCTGGCTAGGTCGGCAATCGGCAGCAACAGCTCTTTTTCGAGCTTGATGGCTTCAAGCAAGCCCAGTTCAGAATTACTCAGAGGGTGCTTGCGGCGGGTTTCGCTGAAGCGTTTGAGCAGGGTGTCGGTATCGGCATCCAGGTAAATGATTTGTACCTCGATATCGGTGGCAATGAGCCGTTCATGGATGAACTGAAACTGGCTCAGGTCGCTGGACAGGTTTCTGGCATCAATACTTACAGCGACTTTATTCAGCTGCTGTTTGCTTTCTTCAGCGATACGTTCGGCTAGTGAAGCCAGCAGGCTAGCTGGCATGTTATCCACGCAGTAGTAGCCCAGGTCTTCCAGTACATGCAGGCAGGTACTTTTACCTGAGCCGGAACGACCACTGATAATGATGAGTTTCATATGAGCTCTTGCTTGGTTGAAACTGGAAATAAACGATTATAGGGGGATTTCGTCAGGACGAAAGGCCAATTTCAGGCCTGAACGTCCGGGGTTCGCATCGCGGCGGTATACAGGTCGCTGTCAGTCTGACTTTTTCGCAGGCCTTCACAGTAGCTCGGGTCCTTGAATAACTCTGCCAGCGTACGCAGAACCTCGAGATGTCCCTCAATGGTGTTTTCCGGCACCAGGAGGAAAAACAACAGATCAACCGGCTTCTGGTCAATGGCATCAAAATCGATAGGGGAAGCCAGCTTTATCAGGCAGCCGACTGTTTTCTTGCATTTGGGAACACGGCAATGGGGGATGGCGATACCATTGCCGAGCCCGGTACTGCCCAGCTGCTCGCGGGCTATCAGAGCCTCATAGACTTCGTCAGCATTGACATCTACTTTGCTGGCGATCAGTTCGGCACTGGTTTCCAGGAGTCGTTTCTTGCTCACTCCCTCGACATTACAAAACGTAAGCTCGGGGCTGATGATAGTTTCTAGCAGCATCTTGACTTGGTTTACTTGTTAATTCTGTCTACAGGCCGCTTGTTGACTGGCCTAGAGTAGGCGTTTCCTTTCATTTGAAGGTGAGATGGACAGGGATTCCCTGTATTTCGCAATGGTACGGCGCGCAATATTAATACCTTGTTCCCCCAAAAGTGAAGTAATTTTACTATCACTGAGTGGTTTTTGCGGGTTTTCAGCAGCGACAACCTTCTTGATCAGGGCCCGGATTGCCGTCGAGGAGCACTCGCCGCCTTCCTGAGTGCTGACATGACTGGAGAAAAAATATTTCAATTCAAAGATGCCACGAGGGGTGTGCATGAATTTCTGGGTGGTAACTCGTGAGATGGTTGATTCATGCATGCCGACTGCTTCAGCAATATCGTGCAGGACCAGTGGTTTCATGGCTTCGTCGCCATAATCCAGAAAACCGCGCTGGTGCTCGACAATTTTGCTGGCAACCTTCATCAGCGTTTCATTTCTGCTTTGCAGGCTTTTGATAAACCAGCGAGCTTCCTGCAGGTTGTCTTTGAGGAAGTTTGAATCAGCCCTAGAAACCTGTCGATTGACCAGCGCTGCGTATTCAGGATTAACCCGGATAGATGGTGTACTGTCAGGATTCAGTTCCACTTTCCAGCGCCCATTCTGTTTGGATACAAATACATCTGGAATGACATAGGCAGCATCGGAAGGGGTGATTTCAGAGCCGGGCTTCGGGTTAAGTGAAAGTATGATTTGCAAGGCATCTTTCAGCTCAGGCTCTTTGATTTTCAGACGCTTCATGATGTAGGCGTAATCATGAGTGGCCAGTTGTGACAAAAATTCATTAACTATCCTGCGGGCGGTCGGGTAGCTGGCACAGTGCTGGTCGTAATGATCCAGTTGCAGGTTCAGGCATTCCTTAAGGTCTCGGTAACCCACGCCAACCGGGTCAAACTGCTGGATACGATGCAGAACCGCGAGAACCTCTTCCTCGTCGATATCCAGCTCGCGAATCAGCCCGGCGTGGATGGATTCGATGCTGGACGTTAATTGGCCATTAGGATCAATCGCATCGATGATGGCAGTGGCAATAAGACGGTCACTGTCTGACATCGGTGTGAGATTGAGCTGCCAGTTAAGATGGTCCTGCAGGCTTTCAGCTGTGCTGTTGCGAGATTCGAAATCACTGTCCTCAAAGTCTTGAGCGGCATGACTGCTGGGCGCGGTGTTGATATAGACATCTTCCCAGGAACTGTCGACGGAAAGCTCTTCGGGAATGTTGTTATCTTCCCAGTCTGAAGCGGACAGGTCCTGAACGCTTTCCTCTACCTCGTCACGGGGGGATGTTAGCTTATCGGCATAATCTTCTGTGTCGGAACTTTCCCTGTCATCCTCATTCTGGGACTCCTCCAGTTCCAGCATGGGATTACTTTCCAGAGCTTCCTGGATTTCCTGCTGCAGATCCAGAGTCGACAGTTGCAGGAGGCGGATTGCCTGCTGCAATTGTGGGGTCATGGTAAGTTGCTGACCCAGTTTGAGTTGTAGCGATAATTTCATGTTCGCCAGTATCTATTACACAGCTGATTTCGACATCATGGGGTGGTTAACAGTCAGTGCAATATAGCAAAGATCATGCAAGTATCATACCGATTCCGGCTTGCTGCTTGATAGCCGTCAAATACGAAATTCGTGGCCCAGATAAACGCTTTTGACCTCTTCATTGCTGAGGATGCTGGAAGGGTCGCCGGTTGCCAGAATGCTGCCTTCATTAACGATGTAGGCTAACTCACAGATATCGAGGGTTTCCCGCACATTATGATCGGTGATCAGGATGCCGATATTACGCGCACTCAAATCCCGGATAATCTGCTTGAGATCGCCCACCGAAATCGGATCGACACCGGCAAAAGGTTCATCCAGTAATATAAAATCCGGTTCGGTTGCCAGTGCCCGGGCGATTTCAACGCGGCGTCGCTCACCACCAGATAGACTCATACCCAGACTGTTCTCAAGGTGGCTGACATGGAACTCCTGCAGCAACTGCTGACAAAGCTGGACACGGGCATCACGGTCAAGCTCGGCGCGGGTTTCCAGAATGGCCATGATGTTATCCCTGACCGTGAGCTTGCGAAATATTGATGCTTCCTGCGGCAGATAGCTCAGGCCCTTGCGAGCTCGTTCGTGCATGGGTGCTTTTGAGATGTCTTCCTGGTCAATGAAGACTTCGCCGTGATCGGCTTTGACCAAGCCGATAATCATGTAAAAAGAGGTGGTTTTGCCGGCGCCATTGGGACCCAGCAGACCCACGATCTGTCCGCTTTTGACAGTCAGTGAGGCATCCCTGACGACCTGACGTCCCTTGTAGGACTTGGCCAGCTTGCGGACACTGAGTGTTCTAACAGGGTGTGTATTCAAGGGGAGCCGGGTTGGGCAGGGATGACCATGTTCATCTGGGTGGCATCCAGCTTGCGATTGGTAATGTCGTAATCGATACGGGCAGCAGTTGTATCAATGGTACCTTCCTGCGAGAAAGAAGCCCCACCTTCAATGGTGATTGTCTGATTGGTGTTGTTAAACATAATCCTTTCGCCGTAGGCATAGACAATGGCCTGATCGATGGCAGGTTGCTGCTGGAAACTGGCCGGCGAGCCGGTAGCAGTCACCTGCTGAATGACGCCCTGTATCCGTTCAATGGTAATTTCAAGGCCACTTAAACGCAGGCTGCCCTGGGTTATTTCTGCAGGCTGGGTTTCTGTGCCACGGCAGATTTCCAGACCCTGGTCCAGGAAAGATTCACTCTGTGCCGGGCAGCTCGTCAGCAGGTCCTGGTTAAGGTCATCCGGGAGAGCCACTAGCACAGCAGGCAGCAGTAACAGGCTGAGCATGATTCCGGTAGTGTTCAATCTAGTCATAGCGACCCTGGACATTGCCTAAAAATGTAAGGTGTTTGCTGAATAAATCGGCAGTCATACCCTGGCTGCTGATTTCACGGCTGCCGGATTCCATCAGGACATCCTGATCCGTTGTCAGAATCCGGCTGTCGAGATAGATCGTCAATGCTTCCGTGTAAATATTATGCGTCTCACCTCGATTATCAGTATGTTGGACAATAACATTCTCTGATAATTCCAGCTTGTCTTCGGCACGATCAGCATCTTGCTGTATTGTGCCATAGGCTGCACTGAGGAACCACGGACCGGCCTCGTCAGCATAAAAAATCAAACGAGGCGTTTCAATACTGGTCAGTTCGGGTTCCGGGTAGTGCAGGATCCGTTCGGCCTGCAAGCGATAGAGAGAGTCTCCCGCAGCACTGAAGCGAGTACTATCTACGACACTCATGTAGTAATCAAAATCCTGGTTTACCCGGCTGCCACTTAATGCTGCATTCTGTGTTTCATCCGTTGCGCTGTTGAGCAGATAAAACAGCAAAATAAAACAAGCTATCAAGAGTAGGCTGCGTTTGGGCATGTTACAGGTAGGGCTCGATGGCCTGCTCAAATTTGTCTTGAGCCTGTAGAATCAGGTCGCAAATTTCCCGCACGGCACCTGCTCCGCCGCGACGCTGCGTGCAGCATAGGGCATGTTGTTGCAGGACCGGATGTGCATTGGGTACGGTCACAGCAAAGCCAACGCGTCGCATGCAGGCAAGATCCGGCAGATCATCACCGATATAGGCGGCTTCCTGATAGCCCAGCTTGAGACTCTGGAGCAATTCATCGAGTGCTGCCAGTTTGGATTCGCTGCCCTGCACAAGTTTGCTGATACCCAGTTCCCTGGCGCGACGGCTGACAACATTGGATTCCCGGTTGGTGATGATGGCAACTTCAATACCATTGTTGAGCAGCAGTTTGATTCCCTGACCATCAAGAATGTTGAAGCTTTTGATTTCATCTCCGTTGTTACTGTAATACAGCTTGCCATCACTGAGTACACCGTCAACATCCAGCACCAGCAGTTTTATGTGACGGGCTTTTTCCTGAATTTCACGTGGGAAGTCCTGCATGCTTACACCACGTTGGCTTTTAAGAGGTCATGCATGGTCACGATGCCGCTGAGTTGCTGTTCAGCATTCAACACCACGAGTGAGTATATTTCATTGTCCTGCATCAGTTTTGCGGCTTCTGAGGCCAGCGCATTTTCTGCAATGGCGCGGAAACTGCCTGTCATCACCTCGCCGATTCGGGTGCTTTGCAGATCAAGCTTCTGATCAAGAAAACGACGCAGGTCTCCGTCTGTAAAAACACCACACAGTTTACGCTTGTCATCCTCGATGGCCGTCATGCCGAGTTTTTTGGCGCTCATTTCAAGCAGGGCTTCGCTGACAGGGATGTCTTGTGTAACCAGCGGAATATCTTTGCCCCGATGCATGACATCGCTGACCTTCAGCAAGAGCCGACGTCCGAGGTTGCCACCCGGGTGGGAAAAGGCGAAATCTTCGGCAGTAAAACCTCGGGCTTCCAGCAAAGCCATGGCCAGGGCATCGCCAAGTACCAGTGCCACTGTGGTGCTGGTGGTGGGTGCCAGGCCCAGCGGACAGGCTTCCTGGGACACGCTGGCATCCAGATTGACATCGGCGCTTTCAGCCAGCGGTGACATTGCATTGCCACACATGCTGATCAGAGGGACACCCTTGCGTTTGAGAACAGCCAGTATGACCAGGATCTCTTCGGTTGTGCCTGAGTTTGACAGGGCGAGCACCACATCATTTGCCGTGATCATGCCAATGTCACCATGACTGGCTTCTGCCGGGTGAACAAAGTAGGCCGGTGTGCCTGTGCTGGCCAGGGTGGCAGCGATTTTTTTGGCAATATGCCCCGATTTTCCAATACCCATGACGATGGCACGTCCCGAGCAATTCAGGATGAGCGAGCAGGCCTGTTCAAAATCCTGATTGATCCTGCTCTTGAGAGCTGCAACTGCATCCAGTTCAAGACTGATAGTTCGCAGCGCGGTCTCCGAAAAAGAATTGTTGCTCATGGGGTCAACTCATTACGATCAGTAAAGCAGTGTAAGATAAATACAGCGCCAATAAAACTACACCCATGGCCCGCCCCAGCTTCTGCTGTTGATGAATTTTAAAGGCAATGATGCAGGCCAGCAGTAAGGTGATGCTTAACATGGACAGCGTATCGCGCCAGAACACAACAGGTTCAATAGTTAGCGGAGCCAGAAAGGCCGGTACCGGCAATACCAGCAGAAGGTTGAGGATGTTGGAGCCGAAGACATTGCCCACCGCAAGATCATGATGTCCACGCAAAGCGCCCATGGCAGAAGCGGCCAGTTCGGGCAAGCTGGTGCCGATGGCAACAATGGTCAGACCAATAATCAGCTCACTGACACCCAGTTCACGGGCAATGCCGCTCGCGCCATATACCAGTATGTTGGCACTGAATAGCAGAACCACCAGTCCCATTAGCATCAGAGCCAGCGCTTTGCGGGTGCTGATGTCAGCAATATAGTCGGCAATTTCCTCAGACTCCGACATGTGGGATTTTGACAATGCGCCTTTTCGTTTCAGGATAAACCAGGTAAACAGTGCTAGCAGAAGCAACAGGATAATACCGTCGATCCGGTTGATCGACAGGTCCTGGAAGATGAAAACAGCCGCAAGTGTAACCAGAAGCAGCGCCGGCAATTCTTCCTTGAGCAGAGTGACCGGGATAACAATCGGACAGATCAGCAGGGTAATACTGAGCACCAGACCGATATTGGCAATATTGGAACCAATCACATTGCCAATTGCCAGTTCAGGCGCGCCGCGCAGTGCCGCCGTTGCGGAGGTGAAAATTTCAGGGGCAGAGGTGCCGAAAGAAACGACCGTCAAACCGATAACCAGAACGGAAACACCGAGGTTGCGGGCAGTGGTGGAAGCCCCCAGAACAAACTTGTCGGCACTCCATAAGAGCCCAATGATCCCGACGATAATTGCCAGCGCGAACAGTAAGTAATTCATGCAATATCCTGTCAGGGAATAAATCGCGATTATAGCTTATTTGCTTTGGCCAGTGATAAATTCTGACATTGCTGCAGCTTTACGGTAAAATGCCCGCCGAATTAAACAGGCCACAAACAATGTCGTTAAGTACTGAAGAAATAGCGGAACTGATTCGCGCAGAAATGGCGAATGCGCAGGTGCATGTGCAGGGAGCAGATGCCAAGTATCAGATCCAGGTCATCGCTGATGAATTTGCAGGTCTGAATGCTGTGAAGCGTCAGCAACGTATTTATCGGATTATTAATCCGCATATCGCATCGGGTGAAATTCATGCGGTCAGTATGCAACTGCAAACGCAGGATGAGCATCAGTAATTGACTGGCAAGCTGGTTTATAAAAAGAGCCAGCCGGCTCTTTTTTTATGTTTGGAAAATGCTCACACAGCAAAGTTCAAACTGATAGAATGATTCGATAAACGGTTGCAGATTTTTAGGTGGACAAGTGGATAAATTATTAATACAGGGTGGAACGCGTCTGAATGGAGAGATCCGGATTGCGGGTGCGAAAAATTCGGCCCTGCCGATCATGGCCGCCACACTGCTTACTAGCGATTACGTTAAAATTGGCAATCTCCCACACCTTTTCGATATCACGACCATGCTGGAACTGTTGGGCTGTATGGGGGTTGAATCCATCATCGGTGACAAGCTGGAGGTGGAATTAAACAGCAGCACGATCAATAACTTCAATGCCCCTTATGAGCTGGTTAAAACCATGCGCGCATCGATTTTGGTATTGGGCCCCATGCTTGCGCACTATGGCAGAGCAGAAGTTGCCTTGCCCGGTGGCTGTGCCATTGGTAGTCGGCCGGTCAATTTACATATCGAATCTTTAAAGAAAATGGGCGCCGACATTACGGTGGAGAACGGTTATATCAAGGCCACCAGCAAAGGGCGCCTGAAAGGAGCGCATATCTTCATGGATCTTGTCACCGTGACAGGAACCGAGAACGTTATGATGGCGGCAACTCTGGCAGATGGTCAGACACTAATAGAAAATGCTGCACGTGAACCCGAGGTTGTTGACCTGGCGTGTTGCCTGAGAGCCATGGGTGCTGATATCAGTGGTGAGGGCAGTGACACCATTGTCATCAATGGGGTTGAACGCTTGCATGGCTGTTCCTATTCCGTTATGCCCGACCGCATTGAAACAGGAACCTACCTGATTGCAGCGGCTGCTACCCGAGGCCGTATCAAGGTTAAGGATACTCGACCGAAAACCCTGGAAGCAGTGCTGAGCAAACTGGAAGAGGCCGGCGCCCAGATTGAGCTGGGCGAAGACTGGATAAGTCTCGATATGCATGGACAAAGACCTAAAGCAGTCTCCTTGAAGACGGCGCCTTATCCGGCTTTTCCGACAGATATGCAGGCCCAGTTTACAGCGTTGAATGCGGTGGCAGAGGGTTCAGGTGTTATCACGGAAACGGTATTTGAAAACCGCTTCATGCACGTCCATGAAATGAATCGTATGGGTGCAGAACTGAAAGTCGAAGGAAATACGGTGTTCGTCAATGGGGTGCCCTCTCTGATTGGAGCTCCGGTGATGGCCACAGATCTGAGAGCATCTGCCAGTCTGATTATTGCCGGACTGGTATCAGAAAATGAAACCATGGTTGACCGTATTTATCACATTGACCGTGGATATGAATGTATTGAAGAAAAACTGCAATTGCTGGGCGCTAAAATACGGCGTCTGCCTTCGTAGCCAGATTTCGATTCCTTAATGATGAATGCAATAAGGGAATAGTTTATGTCTGCACAGGGACTGGTAATCGCTCTGACAAAAGGGCGGATAATGGAAGAAGTGCTGCCTTTGCTGGAGCAGGCAGGGGTTATTCCTGCCGAGGATTTGAATAAAAGTCGCAAGCTGATTTTTGACAGCAATATTGAAGGCGTACAGCTGATGGTCATCCGTGGTTCTGATGTGCCAACCTATGTTGAACTGGGTTGTGCCGATATTGGCATTACCGGAAAGGACATCATCATGGAAAATGGATCAAGCGGGTTTTATGAACCGCTGGATCTTAAACTCGCCACCTGCCGCTTGATGACGGCCAGGCCAATTGATCAAACGCAAAATCCCAGACGTCTGCGTGTGGCCAGCAAGTTCGTTAATATAGCAAAGCGTTATTTTTCCGAAAAAGGCCAACAGGTCGATATCATCAAACTCAATGGTGCACTGGAGCTGGCACCATTAATGGGGCTGGCGGACTGCATTGTGGATATCGTTGACACAGGAAATACGCTCAAAGCCAACGGTCTGGTACCTGAGGAATTGATTGCCGAAGTCAGTACCCGTGTAATCGTGAACAAGGCAGCCATGAAACTGAAACATAAACAGATTCAGAGTTTGCTGAGCCGATTGCAGGATGCCGTCAATGTGTCTAATTAAGCAAGTCCAGAAGCAAAATGCTAAGACTTAAAAAACTAAGTACGCAAGATTCCGATTTTTCCACGCAATTGGAGAAGGCTCTGGCCTGGGAGTCCCTGGCCAGTTCTGCTGTGTTGCAAAGTGTGCAGAGTATTCTGGCTGAGGTCAGGGCCGAGGGTGATAGTGCGCTTCTGGCATTGACGGAACGTTTTGACAAACTGACACTACAGGATGCCAGTGAGCTCGAAATTCCGTCACAAAGGTTGCAGCAGAGCCTGCAGGAAATTCCCGCAGATCAGGCCAGTGCATTGCAGGAGGCTGCAGAGCGCATTCGCCGTTACCATGAAAAACAGAAACAGGATTCCTGGCAATACACTGATGATGATGGCTCTGTCTATGGTCAGAAAGTCACTGCACTGGATCGGGTTGGTATCTATATTCCTGGTGGAAAAGCCTCATATCCCTCAACGGTTCTGATGGATGCCATTCCGGCCAGGGTAGCAGGTGTAAAAGAAATCATTGCCATGGTGCCAACTCCTGTAGGAGAGGTAAATGAGTTGGTGCTGGCGGCACTGGCCCTGGCGGGTGTAGACCGCGTATTTCGTGTTGGCGGCGCCCAGGCAATAGCTGCTCTGGCCTACGGAACGCAATCGATTCCAAAGGTCGACAAGATTGTCGGTCCGGGCAACATTTATGTGGCTCTGGCCAAGCAACAGGTTTTTGGGCAGGTTGGCATCGACATGGTTGCCGGTCCCTCGGAGATTCTGGTGATATGCGATGGTTCTACCGACCCTGAGTGGGTGGCCATGGATCTGTTTTCCCAGGCGGAACACGACGAAGATGCCCAGTCCATTCTGCTGTGCCCGGATGAGGAATACATTGCGGCTGTTGAAAGCAGTATGCAGACTTTACTGCCTCAAATGGAACGCCAGGAAATTATCAAGGCTTCACTCGAATCGCGTGGTCTGCTGATTAAAACACGTGATTTGGAGGAAGCTGCTGCCGTATCCAACCGGATAGCACCCGAGCACCTGGAGCTTTCACTGAAAGATCCACAAGCACTGTTATCGCAGATCAAGCATGCCGGTGCGATCTTCCTGGGGGCCTATACCTCGGAAGCACTGGGTGATTACTGTGCCGGGCCGAGTCATGTATTGCCAACCTCAGGGACAGCCCGATTTTCATCTGCCCTGGGGGTCTATGATTTTCAGAAACGCTCATCAATTATTCAGTGTTCGGCTGAAGCTGCTTCACGTCTGGCAGATACAGCCTCAAAACTTGCCCGTTCGGAAGGTCTGACGGCGCATGCCCGTTCAGCCGAATACCGCAAATAAAATCCAGAACTTATCGTCCTTTGAGGAGCCAGCAGCTTGCTGCTATTGAATGGTGAACAGCACGAAGGGTTCGCCGATGCCCAGTTTGACAGGGATCTTCAGCTGGCTGCGTTCGCGGAAAATTTCTATTTCAACGATTTCGCCAGCACCCAGACTGCTGATGCTTTCAATGGCTTCAAACAGTTCATCTTCGTTGGACAGGGTGCCAATTTTCTGCTGGTTAAAACCGGTGATAATGTCACCGGCCCGAATGCCGGCCCGCTGCGCCGGGCCATCTTCAACCAGCGACACAACTCGCAGCCCCTGGACACGTTGTCCATACAATAAAAGCCCTTCATTGGCCGAGAAATATTCGATATCTGAGACGCCAAGATAGCCGCCGGGGCCACTTTCATAATAATAATCTAGCAGCAGTGAAATCATACTGGCATGTGTTGCAAAGCCGATCCCTTCAGAGCCGCCGGACTCCGAAAGGATATTGGAATTGATGCCGATCAGCTGGCCATCTGCATTTATCAAGGCGCCGCCGGAATAACCCGGATTTATGGCAGCATCTGTCTGGATGAGTTGTGCATTGTCCGTCTGGTAGAGAGCACTGATAATCCCCAGAGAAGCTGAGAGTCCAATGTTTCTTGGGTTGCCCAGGGCCACAACCAGATCGCCAACTTCCTGATCACTCAGGGTATAAGGTTCGACATGGCTGATATTGGGGCTGTCAATTTTTAACAGAGCAAGGTCACTGGCTTCATCATATAAGAGTGGCCGCGCATTGACTGTCCTGCCGTCATAGAGGGTGGCAGTTATGGTTTCGGGGAAATTGACAACGCCGGTCTCTGGACTGACAAAAATATGGTAACTGGTTACCAGGAAACCATCGGCGGTAATAATTACCCCTGAGCCTAGACTGTTGTTCTCATTCAGGTCGGTAATCTGCAGTCTGGCCAGACTGCTCAGTGAATTGCTGAAGTCCTGGGCATTTTCAGATTCGGCCAGCACTTGTTGCAGATTGATTGTGACAACAGCCGGCATGACTTTTTGAATGGCATCCTTAAAGGAGCGGGGGAAGCCCGGCTGGGGAGCACTGACAAGAGGCTCGGGCTCAGCTTCCGTCAAAGACAGCATCTCGGCCAGCCTGGGTAATTGAAGGATTACCAGGGCAAACACCAGTCCGGAAAGTGCCGGCCAGAATATATAGTTGAAAACTTTATTCATCAAAGGCCCTCTTTATTGGGGCTTCAGATATGGGCTATTGCCTGAATTTGTTATGATGCGAGGCTTCGAGTATACAGTAATTGAATAAAGCAAACACTTTGCTGTCGAGGATAAGATGTCGGTTGAACTGAAAACATTGGTTACAGAAAGCGATTCTTTATTGAGCCCTAATGACTACCGGGATTACTGTCCCAATGGTCTGCAAATTGAAGGCCGGAAGCAGGTAAATAAAATAGTCAGTGGTGTCACGGCCAGTCAGGCCCTGATTGATGCTGCCATCCAGGCAGATGCAGATCTCATATTGGTGCATCACGGTTATTTCTGGCAGGGTGAACCAGCTGAAATTCTCGGTGTAAAGAAAAAGCGCATCAAAGCGCTGCTGGAAAATGATATCAGCTTGCTAGCATACCACTTGCCGCTGGATGCACACCCCGAGTTGGGCAACAATGCTCAGCTGGGAAAGCTGCTCGGTTTTGCCACACAGCAGGATCTGTTCCCCCGCCTCAAAAGCAAAGTCGGCGTCTGCGGCGAAAATACGGAACCCTGCGATGCTGCCGGACTGCTTGTCAGGCTGGAAAATAAATTAATGCGCAAGCCTTTTCATGTGCCGGGCAAGGCGGATCTCATTAGACGTATTGCCTGGTGTACCGGTTCGGCACAGCACTATATTGAACAGGCCTTTGCCGCCGGTGCCGATGCCTACCTAAGCGGTGAAGTATCTGAGCAGACGGTTCATTTTGCGCGCGAGTCTGGTATCCACTACTTTGCGGCCGGGCATCATGCTACCGAACGCTATGGAGTACAGGCGCTGGGCAGGCATCTGGCTGAAAAGTTTGCAATAGAACATCAGTTTATTGATATTGATAATCCGGTATGAGTACTTACAGCAGGCGGGTCTATTCAAGTGAAACGGGCAATATCTGCCCGCAGTGTGGAAAAGCATACAAGGCCTGTCGCTGTCAGGCTGACTCAGCAGAGGCCCGTTTGAGCGGTGGGGGAAAAATCAAAGTATCCCGCGAGAGTAAGGGCCGTAAAGGTAGCGGCGTTACCCTGATCAGCGGATTGCCGCTTAATGATCAGGAACTGAAAAAGCTGGCCAGTTCCTTCAAGCAACTTTGTGGTTCCGGTGGCGCCGTCAAGCAGGGTGTTATTGAAATCCAGGGCGAGCACCGGGATAAACTGCTACATGAATTAACACGTCTTGGCTATCAGGCTGTTAAAGCCGGAGGCTAGGCATCATCCACTTCAGCAGGGGGCAACAGCATGGCGAATAGTTCAGAGACACAAAGGGATATTGAAGCAGCCGTTTTCAGACGACTGCTTGAGCATCTGGATTCCCGCAAGGATGCCCAGAATATTGATCTGATGAATCTGGCAGGTTTTTGTCGCAACTGTCTGTCCAAGTGGTATGTGGCGGCAGCAAGCGACCGCGGCGAAGACATTGACTATGAAGCGGCCAGAGAATTGATTTATGGCATGCCTTATCCAGAATGGAAAGAGAAGTACCAGCTGGAAGCCAGTGAAGAACAAAAGCGCCAGTTCGAAAAAAACAAACCGAAATAAACCGGGAAGTTTGAATAGTAAAGTGCCTAAATAGCCTGTTCTATTGATTATTGGGGCCCAGTAGTTTAGTTTTGCCCGACTTGAATTAAGCTCTTTGTCCATACTGGCAGTGTAAAAAACAACGAAAAACATCAGGGGAATCCAAATGCAATTATCAGGAGCCAAAGTCTCTTCATTAGGCCTGGCCATTGGTCTGCTCTGTACCAGCCTTCAGGTAAGTGCGCAAACCAACACCATTGAATCCATTATTGTCACGGCTGACCGGGATGAGAATCCCCTGCGTGAAATTCCAGCGAGTGTCTATTCGCTGGATTCTGAATTACTGGATGAAGTGGTACCGGTACATATTGAGGAAGTACTACGCGCTGTGCCGGGTATAGTTTTCAACCGTGGTAATGGCCAGGAAACCCTGTTGGGTATTCGCTCGCCAGTACTGACGGGTGCAGGTAGCTGTGGTGCCTTTCAGACTGCCCAGGATGGCATTCCCCTGCGTGGTGCCGGTTTCTGTAATGTGAACCAACTGTTTGAATCGAATTTTGCCCAGGCCTCGGCCATAGAGGTCATTCGCGGTCCGGGCAGTATTTTATATGGCGTAAATGCTCTGCACGGCGCCATCAACATCATCAGCCCGACACTGGGAGAGCCTGGTGGTGATGTCTCTATTGATCTGGGACCTCATGATTATGCCCGCTTTAACTTTGGCTATAACGCCAATCAGGGACAGCATGATTACGGCATCTTTTTTAATGGTGATAAGGATGGTGGTTACAAGGATGAATCCGGCTTTGGCCAACAGAAACTCAATCTCTCGCATCGTTACCAGGGTGATGTCACCGTCACCACGGTATTTGCTACCACCAACCTGAACCAGGAAACGGCTGGTTATGTCACAGGAACCGATGCCTATAAAGATGAAAGCCTGAAAAAAACTAATGGTGATCCCAATGCTTTCCGTGATGCCAGCAGCGTGCGTTTGCACAGCCGTATTGAAGGCCAGACTGACAGCGGAGCCAACTGGATCCTGACACCTTATTTCAGGGATACTGACATGACCTTCCTCATGCACTTTTTACCGGGCACACCGCTGGAAGAAAATGGCCATACTTCAATAGGCCTGCAAAGTTCATACAGCACTGCCTTGACCAGCGACATGCTGGGCACGGCAGGTGTGGACCTTGAATTCAGTAACGGTTACCTGAAGCAGAGTCAGGAAGGCGGATTTGGCTCTTTTCCGGCAGGGCAGCAATACGATTTTGAAGTGGATGCCCAGCTCATATCCCCCTATGCACAGATCAAGTTTCAGCCCAGTGAGAGCAACCAGTTAAACCTTGGGCTGCGTTTCGAATTTCTCGATTATGACTATGATAACCGGATGATCGATGGCAATACGGCAGCCGATGGCAGTTCTTGTGCCGCTTCTGCCTTTAACCCGGCAGGGACTTGCCGCTACAGTCGTCCGGCTGATCGCAGTGACGACTTCCAGAATGCATCCATTCAGGCCGGTTGGATACACAATTTTGATGAACTGCAACAGCTTTATGTCAATATCGGCCATGCCTTCCGGGCGCCACAGGCCACCGAATTGTACCGCCTGCAAGTTGACCAGACGGTCGCTGACCTGGATTCCGAAGAAATTGACAATATCGAAGTTGGCTACCGCGCTACCCGTGACAATGTTTCCTACACCGTTGCGGCTTACTGGATGCAGAAAGACAATGTGATTTTTCAGGACAGTGCCCGTAACAATGTCAGTGGCGGTGAGACCGAGCACAAAGGCATCGAACTGAACTCACAGATTGCCCTGAGTGATTCATTTGATCTCAGTATTGTGGGCAGTTATGCGAAACATACCTATGAAGGCAATATTGCCCCGCTGGGTGTTACGGTTTCCATTGATGGCAATGACATGGATACAGCGCCCGAATTGACCGGTAATGTACGCTTGAGCTGGCAAATCAATGCAGATAACCGGGCTTCGCTGGAATGGGTTCACATGGATGATTATTACACCAATGAAACCAACACCAACCGTTATGAAGGACATGATCTGGTGAATCTGCGTTATCAATACACGACACCTGACAGCTGGTATTTTTCTGCCAGAATTACCAACCTGTTCGACACGGATTATGCTGAACGGGCTGATTACAGTACCTTTGGTGGAGACCGCTATTTCATTGGTGAACCAGCCTCACTGTATCTGACGCTGGGCATGCAGTTCTAGAAGCCGTCTATTCAGGCATGATAAAAAGAGGGCCATAGGCCCTCTTTTTTTGGGAACTTTTGCATGTACCAGGTCATTGCCAATGCCATCAGCCAGCATCTGGAACAGCCCTTAAGCATTATTGATGCTCAGTCGCTTGCCGGTGACAGCATCAACCAGGTGATGCTCATTACGCTGGACAATCAGCAGCAGTATTTGCTGAAAACCCAGTCGGGCAGGGTGGCAGCAAATACTTACCGGATCGAGTTTAACAGTCTGTCCCTGCTGTCGGCCGCTAAAGCCCTGCGGGTTCCTCAGGGACTTGTTTATGGAGAGGACTTTCTGGTGATGGAATATATTCAGCCCGGTGACAGAGCAGCAGACTGGGAAGAAACCCTTGGCCGGCAGCTGGCGATGCTGCACCTTAATACCCGAGGTGATGATTTTGGCTTTGCTTGTGACAACTATCTCGGAACTACTGTCCAGATGAATGACTGGCAGTCCTCCTGGCTGGATTTCTGGCGTGAACAACGACTGGGTAAGCAATTGCAGCTCTATGCAGAACGGGCAGGCAAGAATGCCCTGACAGTGAAGGGCGATCGATTGATGCAGACCCTGGATAATTTGCTGGCAACAGTGCAGGAACCGGCCGTGCTCCTGCATGGGGATCTGTGGTCCGGTAATGCCATGGCTGATCAGAAGGGTCAGCCGGTGATATTCGACCCCGCTGCTTACTACGGGCACCGGGAAGCCGAGTTTGGCATGATGCGTCTGTTCGGGGGCTTCGGTCCGCGTTGTGAGGCGGCGTATCAGGAAATCTGGCCATTTGAGGCAGGCTATGAAGCGCGTTTTCGGCTTTACCAGTTATACCATGAGCTCAATCATCTGAATCTGTTTGGCCACAGTTACTATGCTGCCTGCATGGCTTCCATGGATGCCTTGCTCTAGATAATGGCTTGCTCTTTCAAGAGATTGATCAGACGCTCAATACATTCATCGACATCCAGTTCGTGGGTTGGCAGCATCAGGTGCGGTTTGTCCCAGTCTTCGTAAGGGAAGGAAACACCTGGTACCGTACCGCTTTCGAGATTGGCCTCGGCAGCATAAAGCCCACTCGGGTCGCGCTGTTTGCAGACTTCCAGCGGTGGATTGAGATAGACGATGATGCAGTTCTCTTCACCAATGACGTTGATGGTATGTTCGCGTGAATCTTTGTTGGGTGCGACGAAGGCAGCACAGCAGATAAAGCCGGCATCATTCAGGTATTTGGCGATATAGGCACTGCGGCGCAGGTTTTCGGCTCGGCCTGCAGCATCATGGGCAAGATCCTTGCTGATTCCCAGGCGCATGGCTTTGCCATCCAGAATGGTGCTGACACGCCCCATATCAAACAGCCGTCTTTCCAATGCATGGGCCAGGGTTGATTTGCCAGATCCGGACAGTCCGACAAACATGATGGTTACTGGCTTCTGACCGTAACGGGCGGCCCTTTCTTCGCGGGTGACATGGGCTGTTGAATTGGCGCTGAGCCGGCGGGTTTTCTGTTTGCCCACATCGATCATGCCGGCTCCGACCGTGACATTGCTTAAACGGTCGATGATGATAAAGGAGCCGGTACTCGGGTTTTTTTTGTAGTCATCAAAGTGGATAGGCTGGGCAAAATCCAGTTCGCAAAAGCCTATTTCATTAAGTTCCAGACTCGGACTGGGGCTGGTTTGCAGAGTGTTCACATCCAGTTTGTACTGGATATTGCTGATATTTCCGCTGAATATTTTGCTGGCCTGTTTGAAATCATACTGTTTGCCGGGCAGCAGGGGACTTTCATTCATCCACACGATGGTTGCCGACACTTTGTCGCTGGAAACCGGTAGGTTATCCGAATGCACGATCATGTCACCACGGCTGATATCGATTTCATCTTCCAGCGTCAGGGTAATCGCCATGGGCGTAAATGCCTGCTCCAGCTCTTCATCATAGGTAACGATGGATTTGATGCGACTCTTCTTGCCGGATGGCAGGGCAACTATCTCGTCTCCCTTGCGCACAATGCCTGAGGCGACGGTACCGCAAAAACCGCGGAAATCGAGATTCGGCCGGTTGACGTACTGCACCGGAAAGCGGAAATCGTCAAAATTCCGGTCAGCTGAAATTTTCACGTTTTCCAGCATCCACATGAGGGTTTCGCCTTCATACCAGGGTGTCTGTTCACTGGTATTCACCACGTTGTCGCCTTTGAGGGCGGAGATCGGGATGAAGTAAAGTTCGCCGGTATCCAGTTCTCGGGTGAAATCAATGTAATCCTGCTTGATCTGTTTGAACACCGCTTCATCGAAGTCCATTAAATCCATCTTGTTGACGGCTACGATGATGTGTTTGATGCCCAGCAAGGATGCGATGAAGGTGTGTCGTTTGGTCTGTGTCTGCACGCCATAACGGGCATCGATCAGAATAATGGCCAGTTCGCAGTTGGAAGCCCCGGTGGCCATATTGCGAGTGTACTGTTCGTGCCCGGGTGTGTCAGCAATGATGAATTTGCGCTTGGCGGTAGAGAAATACCGATAGGCCACATCAATGGTGATGCCCTGTTCCCTTTCTGCCTGTAGGCCATCTACGAGCAGGGCAAGGTCAAAATTTTCGGACGTGGTCCCCGACTTGATGCTGTCCGACTTAATGGCTTCAAGCTGGTCCTCATAAATCATTTTGGAATCATGCAGCAGACGGCCGATCAGTGTACTCTTGCCATCGTCCACACTGCCGCAGGTCAGCAGGTGGAGTAATTCCTTGCGTTCGTGCTGTGCCAGGTAGGCATCAATGTCGGTACTGATGAGATCGGACTGGTGAGACATGACTAGAAGTATCCCTCACGCTTTTTCTTTTCCATGGAGCCGGACTGATCGCTGTCGATTAGACGACCCTGACGTTCAGATGTCGTCGTTAGCAGCATTTCCTGAATAATTTCCGGCAGGGTTTTGGCTTCTGACTGCACGGCCCCGGTCAGGGGATAGCAACCCAGAGTACGAAAGCGTACGGTTTTCATGGTGATCTGGCTTTTCAGTTCTTCCGGAATGCGTTCATCATTGGCCATAATCTCAACGCCTTCATAATTCACCACGGGTCGTTCTTCGGCAAAATACAGAGAAGGAATGTCGATTTTGTTGAGATGGATGTACTGCCATACATCCAGTTCGGTCCAATTGGAAAGGGGAAATACCCGTATGCTTTCGCCCTTGTTGATCTTGCCGTTGTAGAGGTTCCACAGCTCCGGGCGCTGGTTTTTCGGATCCCAGCGGTGATTCTTATCGCGGAAGGAATACACCCTTTCCTTGGCCCGCGATTTTTCCTCGTCACGTCTGGCTCCACCGAAGGCCGCATCAAATTTGTACTTGTTAAGGGCCTGTTTCAGGGACTGTGTTTTCATGATGTCGGTATGTTTCTGGCTACCGTGGGTGAAAGGGCCGACGCCGGCATCCAGGCCTTCCTGATTGATATGAACCAACAAATCCAGACCGAGTTTTTGAGCCTGCTGGTCACGAAACTCGATCATTTCCTTGAATTTCCAGGTGGTATCAACATGCAGGAGCGGAAAGGGCAGCTTACCTGGATAAAAGGCCTTGAGTGCCAGATGCAGCATGACGGCAGAATCCTTGCCGATGGAGTAGAGCATCACTGGCTTGTCAAACTCAGCGGCCACTTCACGGATAATATGGGTGCTCTCGGCTTCCAGCTGCTTGAGGTGAGTCAGGCGGTGTTCAGTCATTGCTTACAATTTTGATGTTACAAAGAGGGCGCGATTATAAAGGAAGTCCGTGCCAAACCCAAGAAAAGGCTGCTTAATGGGCCTGTCCGGAACTCTTCTTTTCCAGGCCGTAATCCGCTGCCAGTCCGCCTTTCTGGTCTGGGCTGCTTTTGGTAGCATAATCACGGGGAGGAAACAGATCGTCCATCTGCTTGTTTAGCTCAGCTTCGGGGGCACTGCCCAGCAGGTCAGAACGTTGCTTTGTCAGTGCCAGCTGGCTGGTGATTTCTTCCGGGCACAGGATATCGGCATCACGGGCCAGTCGTTCATAGAGGTCTTTATAGCTCTGGGTCAGGGTATTGACCAGTTGGGCCGTATTTTCAAAATGCGAGTATACGCTCTGACGGTAGTCCTGATGGGTTTCCTGCAGAGTTTCAAGTTCATCGGTAATTTTCTGTATTTTGGCTGAATCAGATAAAAACTGCTTGTAAAGCAATGCTCCGGCAACAACGCCGACAACAAAACACAAGATACCAACCAGCCAAATGAGCATAATGACCCTTAAAATGATTCCATCAGGATTACCAAAACTATAGCGATTATACCTATAATTGGATCTTTAATCTTCACTTGAGCGATAGTTAGCAGCCTTTTCCTTGCGGGAACGACGAGACGTTTTGAGCACATCATTAAGCCCCCTAGAACGATACCGGCATGATATAAACCAGAAGCTGCTGAGTCCCGACCCGGCACAGGCAGCTGCTGTTGAAGCCTTGCAGGAAGTTTTTATCACCCTGAGCCAGCGTCGCCGTGCCGCGAACAAAAAGCTACCGCTGCTCGGCTCGCTCTTCACCGGCAAAAGACCTGCCCTGCAGGGCCTTTATTTATGGGGTGGAGTCGGTCGCGGCAAGACCTATCTTATGGATCTGTTTTATCAGTGCCTGCCGGAGCAGCGTAAAATGCGCCGGCATTTCCACCGCTTCATGCTGATGGTGCACAGGCAGTTGAATGCTCACAGAAATCAGAAGAATCCCTTGCAAAAGGTGGCTCAGGCGATTGCCCGGGATATAGACGTGATCTGTTTTGACGAGTTTTCAGTCAATGACATTGGTGATGCCATGATACTGGCTGGCATACTGGAATCCCTGTTTTCTGAAGGTGTAACCTTGATTGCGACCTCCAATATCGAGCCAGCCCGCCTCTATGAAAATGGATTGCAGCGGGCGAATTTTCTGCCTGCTATAGCCCTGCTTGAGCAGCATACCCGTATCCTGAGGGTTGATGGTGGTATTGACTATCGCCTGCGCAGTCTGGAACAGGCAGAAATTTACCACAGTCCTTTGGGGCTTGATGCTGAGCGCTTGTTGCGGGAAAGTTTTGAGCACTTGAGTGCGGGGCTGGAAACGGTCAGTGGAGGAAATATTGAAATTCAGGGTAGGCAGATCCCCATCCGGCAGCGAGCTGAAGATCTGGTCTGGTTTGACTTTCCAGCTATTTGTGAGGGGCCCAGAAGTACAGCCGATTACATTGAAATTGCCCAGCTCTTCCATACGGTCATGATCAGCAATGTGCCGGTAATGGATGGCTACAGTGATGATAAGGCCCGTCGATTCATCAATCTGGTGGATGAATTTTACGACCACAAGGTCAAGCTCATTGTTTCAGCAGCTGATACGCTGGAGCGGCTCTATCAGGGTAATGAGCTGGCTTTTGTCTTTGAGCGAACACGCAGCCGCCTGCTGGAAATGCAATCCCACGATTACCTGGCACTGGAACACATGCCATAGCTGCTTAATTTCTGGGCTCTTGGCATGCAGATTTCAGATTTCTATTTTATGCATGAAAAACCCTGCAGAACCCTTGAATATCCGGCCTTGCATCTGTAGAATTCGCGCTCCCTTAATGGCTTTGCCGTGAAATGTCGGCAAGTCTGTGTTCGGAGCGTGTTGAGACTAGCTAGATGAAGACTTTTTCAGCTAAAAAAGAAACTGCAGAAAATAACTGGGTATTGATTGATGCCGAGGGCCAGACCCTGGGCCGCATGTCTGCCGAAATTGCGCATCGTCTGCGCGGCAAACATAAAGCGGAATACACGGCACATGTTGATACGGGTGACTACGTGGTCGTGGTGAATGCCGAGAAAGTCAAAGTGACCGGCAACAAAGCAAGCGACAAGTTATACCAGCGTCACTCCGGCTTCCCCGGTGGCCTGAAAACACGCACCTTTAATGAAATGATTGCCAAGAGCCCAGAAGAGGTCATTCGTCGTGCCGTTAAAGGCATGATGCCGAATACGCCTTTAGGCCGCGCAATGTTTCGCAAGCTCAAGGTTTATGCAGGTGGCGAGCATCCTCACGGTGCCCAGCAACCCTCGCAGCTCAATTTACAATAGCATTCATATTTAGGTTCATTAGGGCATGGCTGATACACAATACTACGGTACCGGACGACGCAAGACTTCCACTGCACGTGTATTTTTGACACCGGGTAGCGGCAATATTTCCGTCAATAAAAGGACGCTGGATGGCTATTTCGGCCGTGAAGTTGCCCGCATGATCGTTCGGCAGCCTCTGGAACTGCTGGAAATTGGCGATAAATTTGATGTCACTGTGACGGTCAGTGGCGGTGGCAGTTTTGCCCAGGCAGGTGCCATTCGTCATGGTTTGACAAGAGCACTCATCAATTATGATGAGAGCAACAGAAGTCCGCTGCGATGTGCCGGTTTCGTGACTCGCGATTCCCGTGAGGTCGAGCGTAAGAAAGTCGGTCTGCGTAAAGCGCGTAAAAAACCACAGTTCTCAAAACGTTAATCTGTTTGGCTTATTGGCAATAGCGCCGGAACTTGACGGTTTTGGCGCTTTTTTATGGGTAAAAATAGCGTAATGGCCCTATAAACGGGCTTCTTCGCCTTGAAAAAAAAGCCTGTTTTTAGTAGCATTCGCGCAACTTGCAGGTCCGTCGTCAAGGCGTCGTTCCTTACCCAATCAGGCGTTTCCAGAAGGAGAGTTTCATTGTGAGTGGCGGTTCTATTAATACTGGTCGCAGACGCTTTTTAATCGGCAGTACCTCTGTAGTTGGCGCAGCCGGCGCCGTCGGTTCAGCAGTCCCCTTCGTAGGTTCCTGGAATCCAAGTGCCAGAGCACTGGCAGCAGGAGCTCCCATTACCGTAGATATCAGTCGCCTCGAACCAGGCGAGTTGCTTGGCCCCATCCCGGCCTGGCGTGGTCAGCCCATCTTTGTCCTGCGCAGGGATGAGGAGACGCTGAGCAATCTGGAGAGCTTCACAGATCATCTCTCTGATCCTGACTCTGAAAGTGATCAGCAGCCAGAGTATGCCCAGAATGCATTCCGCTCCATTCGTCCGGAAGTGGGTATCTATGTTGGTCTTTGTACCCACCTTGGCTGTTCTCCAAGAATCAATACTGAAGTCACTCCGCAGGAATATGATCCGGACTGGAAAGGCGGTTTCTTCTGCCCCTGTCACGGTTCCATGTTCGATCTGGCCGGGCGAGTCTATAGTGGAGTCCCGGCTCCCGATAATCTGGTGGTGCCTCCGCATACCTATGAGACAGACAATGTGGTGGTGATTGGTGTTGACGGGGAGAATTCGTAGTGAGTGAAGAAATGAGCAACGCTGTGAACGAGCAGGTTAAAAAGAATTCCTTTATGAGCTGGATCGATGCGCGTCTGCCGGTTACCCAGGCCGTGCAAAAGCACATGACCAAGTATTATGCGCCCAAAAACTTCAATTTCTGGTATGTCTTCGGCGTACTGGCGCTGGTGGTGCTGGTCAATCAACTGCTGACAGGTATCTGGTTGACGATGAACTATGTCCCCAGTGCCGATGCCGCTTTTGCTTCTGTTGAATACATCATGCGGGATGTCGATTTCGGCTGGATGTTGCGATATATGCATTCCACCGGGGCCTCTGCTTTTTTTGTTGTGGTTTATCTGCATATGTTCCGTGGCCTTATGTATGGCTCTTACCAGAAACCGCGTGAACTGATCTGGATTTTCGGTATGACCATTTACCTGGTGCTGATGGCCGAGGGTTTCATGGGCTATGTACTGCCCTGGGGTCAGATGTCCTACTGGGGAGCCAATGTGATCGTCAGTCTGTTTGGCGCCATTCCCTTTGTTGGTGAAGACCTGATGGTCTGGATTCAGGGGGATTACCTGATCTCTGGTGCTACGCTGAACCGCTTCTTTGCCCTGCACGTGGTGGCTCTGCCGCTGGTGCTTATTGCCCTCGTTGTACTACATTTGTTGGCCCTGCACGAAGTCGGTTCCAACAACCCGGACGGTATTGAAATCAAGGCCAATAAGGATGAAAACGGCATTCCGCGAGACGGCATCCCATTCCATCCCTATTACACGGTGCATGATCTGGTTGGTGTGGTCGTGTTCCTGTTTGTGTTTGCCTTTGTAATTTTCTTTATGCCGGAAATGGGTGGTTATTTCCTGGAGTACGCCAACTTCGAAGAAGCCAATAACCTCAAGACACCGGAACATATTGCTCCGGTCTGGTATTTCACCCCCTTCTATTCAATGCTTAGAGCCGTGACCTTCCCGCTCTTCGGTATCGATGCCAAATTCTGGGGACTGGTAGTGATGGCCGGTGCTATTGCCATCCTGTTCGTGATGCCCTGGCTGGATCGCAGCCCGGTTAAATCCATGCGCTATAAAGGTACTTACAGCCGCGTTGCTTTGTTTGCTTTTGTCATCAGTTTTATCATTCTGGGTGTCCTGGGTACCAAGATTGCTACCGGGCCACGTACGGCACTGGCGCAGATCTGTACGGTCATCTACTTTGTGTATTTCCTGGCAATGCCCTGGTATACCCGCAAAGAACAAACAAGCACACCGCCAGAGCGAGTGACCGGTCGTTTTATCACGCTTCCACAGTTACTAATGGCGCTGGGCCTACTGATTGCCCTGACCATAGTCCCCTTAACGGTTGTGGGTGCTGAAGCCGAAGTCGAACTGGAAGAAGTGGAAATGAATTTGGAAGATACCGTTTCGCTGCAATCCGGTTTACAGACTTTCATGAACTACTGCATGGGCTGTCATTCACTGGGTTATTCACGCTACCAGCGCGTGGCTGAAGACCTGAATATCCCTGAAGACATCATGCTGGAGTCTGTAGTTTTCAACCCTGAAACCAATATCGGTGATCTGATGATCAGTGCCATGCCGGAAACAGCAGAAAACTGGTTTGGTGTAGCTCCTCCTGACCTTTCTCTGGTTGCACGGGTTCGTCAGCCGGAATGGTTATATGGATATCTCACCGGCTTTTATCTGGATTCCTCACGCCCCTTCGGTGTCAATAACCGGGTGTTTGCCAATGTCGGTATGCCAAATGTACTGGCTGAATTGCAGGGTGATCAGGTCTGTGATGATCTGGAACACTGTGAAGAGCTGCATCACGTTGATGGCACCGGCGCACTCAGCGAAGCAGAGTTTGAGGAAGTGGTCTATGACCTGGTTAATTTCCTCTACTATGCCGGTGAACCTTCCCGCCTGGATCGCGAGCGAATCGGCGGATTCGTGCTGTTCTTTTTAGCCTTCCTCTTTGTCTTTGTTTACATGCTGAACAGAGAATACTGGAAAGACGTAGAACATTAATAATAGGCTGAATAACATTTACGAGGCTGATTCAATATGGGAGTAGTGACCAAACGCTCTTCAATGCTGTTCTATTCTGATGGCAACAGTCAGTATAGCCATCGGGTCAGGATTGTGCTGGCGGAAAAAGGTGTCACGGTGGATATTGTCGATGTCGATAGATACGACTTGCCTGAAGATCTGATTGATCTGAATCCCTACAGTACGCTGCCTACTCTGGTTGATCGTGATCTGGTGCTGTATGAATCCGGTATCATGATGGAATATCTGGACGAGCGTTTTCCCCATCCGCCACTGTTTCCTGTCTATCCGGTAGCACGTGCCCAGAGTAGACTGTGGATGCACCGCATTGAAAAAGACTGGTGTACCCTGGTAGAAAAAATCCAGCTCGAAGAGGGCACCGACAAAGAATTGAATGCAGCGCGTGAAGAACTGGTTGAAAGCCTGCTTTCCATAGCGCCTATTTTTGCCGAAAAGCCTTATTTCATGAGTGAGGAATTCACCATTGTTGATTGTTGTGTGCTCCCCATCCTCTGGCGCTTACCTGAACTGGGTATCAAACTGCCAGAAAACAAGACAAGCAAACCTCTGATAGAATACCGGCAGAGACTCTTTGAACGGGAGTCTGTCCAGGAGTCACTTTCCGAACAGGAAAAGGAAATGGCCAGCTGGTAAACAATTTTTCTCTTATCAGCGCAACGGGTAAAAGCATGACAATGACTTCACACCGTCCCTATATGATAAGAGCCCTGCATGAATGGATGCTGGACAATAACTGCACGCCCTACATCCTGGTGAATGCCTTTGTCAAAGGTGTCGAAGTTCCACAGGATTACGTCAAGGATGGCCAGATTGTTCTTAACATATCCCCACGTGCCATCAAGACCCTGAATATCAGCAATGCCGGTATAGAGTTTGAGGGCCGTTTTGGCGGCATTCCCACCAAGGTTTATGTCCCTACAGCTGCTGTGCTGGGTATTTATGCCAGAGAGAACGGGCAGGGTATGATGTTTGACGATGACGACCCCATGCCAGAGCCTCCATCATCAGTCACTGAGGGTGATGCTGATTTTAAAGGGAAAAAAATTAAAAGCGGCAAGCCGACCTTGCGCGTTGTTAAATAGTTACCCTGTGTTTTGAGTGCGTCCTGATAAGCCGAGTTCTTGTCGATATTACTGAGCTAAGCCAAGACTCTGAGGATGCTAGTCGATATATTCGAATGCCCTTACTACTTTGGTCACACCGCGAGTGGCGCTGACCAGTTCTACAGCACGATCTGCCTCTTGCCGGGTCAACAGGCCCATGAGATAAACCACACCGTTCTCGGTCACAACCTTGGTGCGCAGGCCTTCGACATCATCATTGACCAGCATCATGGATTTGATTTTGGTGGTCAGCCAGGCATCGTTGGTTCTGGAGAGGAAGGAGGTATCACCGGCTACTTCCAGCTCATTGTAGATGGTTTTAACACGGCTGTTACTGGTGCTCGCTACTCGTGTGGCCAGGTTTTTCAGCTCCTGTGTCGGCACCTGGCCAACCAGCAACACGGTCTGGTTAAAACTGATAACGTCGATATTGGAATCACGGAGCGCTTCATCGGCTGCATTGATATTGACGGCAATCATGGTTTCAATGGCGCCATCATCAAGGACTGACCCGGTGCTGCGGCTACCGCGGTTCTCCTCAATGCTGTCATTCCCATTCAGGGTGCTGATGATCGAGGAGCAGGCGCTCAGGTTCAGCAACATTAAAATGAAAAATAGTCGAGCTAGCATAAGTATAGATCCTGGGCTTTATTCAGCACCGAACAGTTGCGTATCAATGAGATCACATAAACAATGTATCACCAGCAAGTGTACTTCCTGGATACGGGCAGTGACTTGCGATGGCACACAAATTTCGACATCACCTTCCATCATCAGTTCCCTCATGGCTCCGCCATCGCGGCCATCAAGCATGACAACTTTCATGTTGCGTTTATGGGCAACATTGATCGCCTCGATAACATTCGGCGAGTTGCCGCTGGTCGAGATAGCCAGAAGTACATCACCTTCCTGCCCGAGAGCCCGGATCTGTTTGGAGAAAACCTCCTCATAAGAGTAGTCATTGGCAATCGAGGTGAGAGTCGAGCTGTCAGTCGTCAGGGCGATGGCGGGCAAGGGAGGTCGTTCCCGCTCAAAACGATTGAGCAGTTCTGACGAAAAATGCTGGGCGTCGCCAGCAGAACCGCCATTGCCGCAGCTGAGAATTTTTTTCTCGTTGAGCAGTGCTTCAACCATGAGAGAGGCCGCATCAAGAATTGCCGGACTGATGCTTTCCATGGCCTGCATTTTGGCTTCAATGCTGGCCGCAAAAAACTGTTTGATTCGCTCCAGATAGTCCATATGCATCCCTCAATTAAGAAAATCGATAGTTTTCATTAAGATACAAGGTTTTCTTGCAACTTTTTGGTCAATGACATTGCACAGTCATTGTTAATTGTGTCAGACTGTAAGCAGCTAGTACAGTACTAGCGATATTCTTCACACAAACCAACAAAGCGCATCAACAGGAGGCCACCCAGCATTCATCTAAACAACTAGCCAAGTACACAGAGAGTACAGTTACCTTTTCTCAACTCAAACTTTTTTAGCATATTGGAGTGTGAGCATGGCCAGAAGATCGCACAAACGTTCGATCCAATATTATGATGACCTAGACAACCCTTACTACACGCACAAAAGCAACAAACGTAAAGACAAACAAAGGCGCCGAAAAGGCCCAGAAGAACCCAGCAATATCGTCGAGCTTAACAGTCTGCTCAATACAGGCTACAAGCCTCCGCAGCAAAAACTCCTGTTAGAACCCCGCAATCCTGCACAAAAACGCTATATCAATGCCATCAAGAATAATTGTCTGACCTTTGGTCTTGGGCCTGCCGGTACCGGCAAATCCTATTGTGCAGGGGCTCTGGCTGCCCAGGCTCTGGAATCCGGTCGAATTGAGCGAATCATCTTTACCCGTCCTGCAGTTGAAGCCGGTGAACAGCTCGGCTTTTTGCCAGGCAAACTGGAAGATAAATTTTCCGTTTACATCGATGCCTTCCGGGATATTCTGAATGAACGTTTGGGCAAGGGTGTTGTCGAGTATTGTCTGCGGCACGGTAGAATCGTCGGAGCTCCACTGGCATTCATGCGAGGTAAAACCTTCAATGCATCTACCTTTGTGATTCTGGATGAAGCACAAAATGTCACCCCTGCGCAGATGAAAATGTTTTTAACGCGGATTGGTGAAGACTGCAAAGTAGTGGTGAACGGCGATACGCATCAGAGCGATATACGTGGCCCAAATGGTCTGGATGATGCGGTTAACAGATTGCGTGGTCTGCCGGGAGTGCATGTGCATACCTTCAGGAAGGAAGATTCGGTGCGCAGTGGTCTGGTACGGCATGTGCTGGATCGTTACGAGAGCATTCATGGCTAGTTGTCAGCGGCGCTGAATTCAGCTTGCGGGGATAAAGGCATTTTTAAACCAGCGAATCATGGCATGCTTGTCTCTGCCGCTGATGCTGACAACGTCGAAACGGGCATCACATCGATCATAAAGCCCCTGGCGCAATAGGTAGTAGCGGGCACACTTAATCAGCTTTTGCTGCTTGTGCCAGTCGACGGTTTCGTGGGCCAGTCCGAACACCTCATTGTTTCGATAACGTACTTCTGCAAAGACGATACTGCCCTGATCACTCAGGATCAGATCAACTTCTCCGAAACGGCAGTGGAAATTCTGGCTGAGTAAGCTCAGTCCTTGTCCTTGCAGATACTTCAAGGCCAGTTTTTCGTAAAAAAGCCCTTTACGCTGAGCGAGGCTGCGTGGCCTGCTGCTGAACATACGATCCTCCCTGATCGTGTTGTAGTTTAATTTTCTGTGCTGAGAGGTCGGGGAAAGCCATCCTGCATGCGTGCCCAATTCAATTGCCGGGTGATACGGTTCTGTGCATCCAGGCTGAGTACGCCTGTAGCTCCAATGAAGGCATTGGTGGCGCCCGTCTCCAGTTGACGGATTCTGGGATACAGCCTGAAGGCATCTATGCCGAATGCCTGCAAGCGCAGATTTTGTGCGCTGTTTTGCGGGAACAGCATTTGTGCGCTGGTCTTAAGTTCATCTTCCTGCGAAAGCAGCCAGGGGCTTTCACCGAATATGATGCCATTTAGATCAACATCTTCCAGTGGGCGATTGATGCCCGAATAGATATCCTGTGTTGCATAGACCGGGATATCGCCGGCATAAAGATAACCCAGGCTGGGCTTTATCTGGCGGGCGGCCAGTGGTCCGGCAATCAGGAAGATGAAATCGACGTCCTGGCGGCGCCGCTGCGAAAACTCCACCGATGCGTTGATCAGATCACTGATTTCCTCTTTGCGGTTTTCGCTGGCATTCAGGTCCAGCATGTTTTCAATACTTTCGGTGTAGTTGTTGCTGAAAAATTCCTGGGTAACGACCTGGCCACCCAATTGGGTCCACTGCTGAATGAAACTGTCCCGTTTGCGCTGGTAAATTTCATCCGGCGGATTGAGAGGGCTTAGAATTGCAGCATAGCGGTGACCATCGTTCCAGGCTTTGACAGCAAGCTGGCGGGCTTCACTTTCCGGAGACAGGGCAAACTGATAAAGCTGGGGCGAGAGAGCTTCCAAACCTTCAATGTTATTCAGGGCCAGTGTTGGGACTCCGAGATTTCTGACACTTTGCAGTTGGGCAACATTCTGTCTTAACAGGGGGCCGATTATCATCCCGGCGCCTTCCAGTCGGGCCTGACGATGCAGAGCGACCATGTCATTTGTGCTACTCGTGTCATAAAAGCGAATCTGTGGTACCTGGCCGCCGAAAGAAAGCACATTGAGGTAGGCACTCATGAAGGCGTCTCTGACGATGAGACCGGCTGCAGTATTCAAGGGCAGCAGCAGGGCAATCTGATTCGGCCTTTCTGCGGCCATCTGCTCGACCAGCTGCAGGGTTTGCGGTAGCTGTTCCGCAGCTGGATGACGGGACCAGCGCAGCTGCCAGTTATTGAGTTCAACCAGCTGTCTGTCCAGGTTGTATTGATAAGCTTTGCCGACAATGCCCAGTTCGTACCAGCCCTGGAAGGCATAAATGATCTCTGCTTCAGCCAGACTTCTTAACTCATCGACAGGCAGCGCCAGCAGGTTTTGCCAGAGCTTGTCATGATTGGTTTCTTTCTCGAAGACATTGAGAACCGGATCAACCAGAATTCGTTCTCGGATGGCGGCGGCAACATCGTTCTGCCCCTCATACGACTCTGCGCGCATCAGGCGTAATTGTTTTTGTAAATTAATGGGTAGCTGGGGAAGGGCATCGAAGCGTTCAATGGTCAGGATGGTCAGCGCTTCTTCATAGCGCTGATTATCGACCAGATACTGCGCACGCAGGAGTAGAATTTCAGTCGCCAGAGGCAGCTCAAGCTGGCGCGTGTTAAGTGTCGTCAACAGCTCATAGGCATCCCGGTCACGTCCTATACCGATATAGGTTCTGGCTGCCTGCAGGGAAAAAAACTCACTATCCGGAGTTGAAGAATTATTGGCCTGGCGCAGCAGGGTGAAAATAAGCTCCTCTTCCGGGCTGCTGATACCATCATTATCGAGATCTATTTCTTCAATGCTGGCCAAGCCTTCCGGAAGCGAACCTGATGGCGTTGTGCTGCAGGAAACAAGCAACATTGCCAGCAAAAAAAGGACTGAAAAACGTACTGGGGACATAGCAAGCAGTATAACCTAATATAGAAAGTGCGCTAACACTTGGCGCACAGTCTATGGCAAGATGCCAGGCTTGCACAGCATCAGGGTTCCGGATTATGTCAGCAGCCAGTCTATACATTGTCGCGACACCGATTGGCAATCTGCAGGATATTAGCTTGCGAGCCATCGAGGTACTCAGACAGGTCGACCTGATAGCCGCTGAAGATACTCGCCACAGTGCTAAGCTGTTGAAACATTACGGAATAACAAGCCCCTTGATGGCACTGCATGAACACAATGAACAGGCACGTATCGAACATTGCCTGCAAAACCTCAAAGAGGGCAGGTCGCTCGCGCTTATCACGGATGCCGGCACACCGCTGATATCTGATCCCGGTTTCCAACTGGTCCGTGCCGCCAGACAGGCCGGCCTGACGGTCAGCCCGGTTCCCGGCCCCAGTGCCATCACCGCTGCCTTGTCATGCGCCGGCTTGCCATCAGACAGTTTTATATTCGCGGGTTTTTTACCTGCCAAACAGGCTGGTCGTCTGAAAAAACTGGAAAGCTTTTCAGGTGAAATCAGAACGATGATTTTTTATGAAGCTCCGCATCGTATCGTGGATACGTTACATGACATGCAAACGGTGTTTTCCCCGCAACGCCGAGCTGTGCTTGCCAGGGAAATGACCAAAGCGCACGAGACATTTCTTGCTGATACACTTGAAAACTTGCTGGAGAGACTTTCACAGGATGCCAATCAGCAACGCGGAGAAATGGTGCTTCTGTTGGAAGGTGATTCTGAAGAAAAATCTGCACCGCTGAAGGAAGTCACAGTGCAGCCAGATTGGCTGATGAAAATTTTACTGGAAGAACTGCCACTGAAACAGGCCAGTGCTCTGGCGGCAAAAATCAGCGGCCTTAAAAAGAACAGCCTTTACCAGATAGGCTTACAATTAAAAGAAAGTAATGATTGAATTTTTCGCTTGGCTGGAAGCCACTTCGCTTAGTATCTGGCTGCGGGAGTCCATGATAGGGTTTCCTTTGAGCCTGGTCATGCATGCACTCGGTATGGCCTTTTTGGTGGGTGTGCATTTTCTGCTGGATTTACGGATTCTGGGGATAGCTGGCAATGTACCGCTGGCTCCGCTACAACGATTTTTCCCGCTTATGTGGTTCAGTTTTTTTCTTGCCCTGTTTTCCGGCCTACTGCTCTTGCTGGCATACCCAGCCAAAGGGCTAACCAACCCGGTTTTTTATAGCAAGTTGCTACTGGTAGCGGCAGCGCTGTTAGTGGGTACAGTACTGGCCCGTCGGACTGTCAATGAGCCTGCTGTCATCAGCAGTAATACCAGGTTGATGGCGTTGCTGTCACTGTGTCTCTGGGCGACAGTGATTACGCTAGGTCGTCTACTGGCATACACCTATAAGGTATTATCAAGCTTCGAGCTGACATTTTGATATGGAAGAAGCACTCCTCAGTTTTTCCCAGCAGTCCGGTATCTACGCCATCATGAACAGCCGTTGGGGCTGGCCGATTGTGGAGTCACTGCATTTTTTTGGGCTCTCACTGTTAATCGGAACCGTTGGCCTGTTTGATCTGCGTATGCTGGGCTTTGTCCGGCAAATTCCTTTGGCGGCGATGCACAAGCTGATACCTTTTGGAGTAGCCGGATATCTGCTCAATGTGCTTACCGGCATTATGTTTTTTACCAGTGTTCCGGATCAGTATCTCTATAACCCGGCGTTTCAGACTAAAATGCTTTTTATGATAGGAGCTGGGATGAACATGCTGGTGTTCTACCGCTTTGCTTATCAGGAAATCAAGCTAACAGGGGCCGGGCAGGATCTGAGGACCAATACCAAAGTGTTTGCTGCTGTTTCGCTACTGTGCTGGATGGGTGTGATTACGGCGGGGCGCTTGATTACTTTTTTTAGGCCGCCGGCGCATTACTGGTGTTTCTGGTGCTGAGCTGCTGTGATCGGTAATGCTTCGTTAAAAGGCTGAATTCAATCAGTCACTTACTATTTTGTAAGCTCTTTCTTGACTTTCGCCTTGCCTTCCCGTCACTTGCGACGCTCAGTTTTATGCCGAGCTATTGTACGTGCATTTTTTTACTGCACGAATCAGGTGATGGCTCTTAACTGACACAGAAACTTGAGGTCGTACAGCTTGCCCATAGTATAAAGCGATTGCTATGGCTCAATGTGTGCATATTGCCGATAGTTTGGATAAGCTAGGCAAGGAATATTCGAGAACTGATCTGGAGACATCTCAGTGAAAAAAAATTCACATGTAGCGGCTTTTATTCTAATCATGCTGGGCAGCTACTCTTCTGTGCTCAGAGCCCATCATTCAACGGCCATGTTTGATTCCGATAATCCCATTGAGTTGGCAGGAACAATCGTCGAGTGGCAATACACAAACCCCCATACCTTCATTATCCTGAAGGTTGTTGATGAGGATGGAGATGAAGTGGAATGGGCGCTGGAAGGGCGAAGTACCAGCGCCATTTATCGCCTGGGTTGGACCCCGGAAAGCCTTCAGCCAGGCGATGAAATAATGGTTACCGTGCGACCTTTACACAGTGGAGCACCGGGTGGAAATTACAGCAATATTCGCTGGAAGGACGGTACCGAAATTGACCCCTATGCTCCAAGAACACAATAACCCTCTGGTAATGAAGATGAAAGGTATAAAAATCTGGCGCAAGGTGTTTTCCCTGACAGTTGTGCTTCTTGGCCTGTGCCTGGTGACGGCATGCGCGCCGCAGAATGATCAAGTTAATGCAGCAGGGAATACAGCCTCTGCGAACACCATGAGCTATCCGGACTGGCGCGGGCAATGGCAACGCGCCCCTGGCAGCCTGAACTGGCCTTCCGAGGGCTATGAGCAGGTCGGTCCTCCACCTCTTACGGAAGAGTACATGGCGATCTGGCAGGGCTATACCGCTCTGCAGGAAGCGGGCATCCCTGCTGGTGATCCCCCATCAACCTGCCTGCCTCAGGGGATGCCGCGAATTATGAAAATGACTTACCCCATGGAAATCATTGTTACCCCTGAAATCACTTATATCTATGCCGAGTGGAACAGCCAGTTTCGGCGGATATACACTGATGGTAGGGATTGGCCATCATATATACTGCCGGCATTTAATGGCTACTCGATTGGGCAATGGCATGATGAGAATAACGATGGAGTCTACGATATGCTGGCCATTGAAACTCGTGCCATGAAAGGGCCACGCTCCTATGATTCCCGTGCCGTTCCTTTGCATGAGAATAATGAGACAGTGGTTCTGGAAGAAATACGCCTGAGCGATGACATGACTATGGTAAATACCATCACCACCATCGATGATGCATTAACGGGCCCCTGGACTGTTGATCAGGTTTATCTGCGTGAACTGGACAATATTGTCTGGGCTGAATATGCCTGCGCAGAAAATAATCTGCATTTAAAACTTGGGGATGAATGGTACTTTATTAACCAGGATGGCACGCTTTCCCCGACTCGGGAAGGACAGCCAGGTTTGGTACCAGAAGTACAGGATTAGCAATAAGCATCCAGAAAAGATTTATGAGCGCTAACTATCCAAATTGGAAATCAACTAGCTAGCATTAAATTGGTATTTTCAGATTCGCCTACAGCTACAAGGAAAATGTGCTATTAATAAATCAGAAGCCCGTGAAGAAGATAAGAATTCGAAAAAAATAAAAGCTGCTTTTGAGTTGATAGTATTTGTTGCTTTAGTACTGGGTTCAAAGGAATTCATGGATCCTTATTTTGGCGCCTATGCAGGGCCTGCATCATTAATAATAACTCTTGTAATTTTAACCATATATATCCGTCAAGCGGGGCAATCCTGGAGCTCAATGGGCTTGCGTAATTTGCCTGGCCTAAATGCAAAATTTCTGGTCTTACCCCAAGCATTTGCAATATTCGTAACTGTATTAGCGATTATCGTCATTCTCACAAGAGCATTAGAAGTTGTAGGGTTTACTTTTATGTCAGAACCCATTGAGGGTGAAACAGAGCGCTGGGGAGACATCCAAGGAAATTTTCAGTTGTATCTGGTATTAATCGCTTTGTCATGGGTGAGTGCCGGTTTTGGTGAGGAGATGTTTTTTCGAGGTTTCCTTGTTACTCGATTGAAAACTGTTTTTAGTGATATTTATTTTTCGTCAACTGTATCAGTTTTACTTGCGGCTCTAATATTTGGTTACGTGCACATCTATTACCAGGGGTTGACGGGCTTTGTAAATGCAGGAGTAATCGGGATAATTTTCGGGACTTATTTTCTGCTATATAGAAACAACCTTTGGCCGCTTGTAATAGCTCACGGCTTTATCAATTCCCTAGGATTTACATCTGAGTTCATGGGTTGGGGTCTATAACAATACTATAGCCAGAAATGTCGGTTATTAATCGATACTGTGAGCATGGGTCCAGAAGCTTACAGGCTATTAGTGATTAAATTGCTCGAAAAAGAGTGATGAATATTAGTCATTCTGCGATAGGTGTGGAAATGACAAGCTCAGTAATGTCTGTGCATAACTATCACTGAATCGATTTGTCTGAAGTGAAAATTATCAGATCAAGCTTGCACTTTATTTCCATCATTAGTTAAGAATTTGTTAAGAATTCAAGCTTGATAATAGGCTAACCAAACGTCATAAAGGAGATTGGTTATGCAACCCAGCAAACGAAATTCATTCACAGCCATCATGTTGTCAATGGGCATTAGTGTATTTGCCTCTGGAGCAGCCATTGCGCATCATTCATTCCCAGCTACCTATATTATGGATGACACGGAAACGATTGAGGGTGTCATGGTTCAGTTCCTGTTTCGTAACCCGCACTCATTTGTACATGTGATGGTGACGGATGAAGAGATAGGCGAAAATCATCGGTACGCGGTTGAGTGGGGAGGTGCCAGTGCGCTGGCCGGCTCGGTTGACCGCTCCAGCCTGAAGCCTGGTGACAGGGTTCGCATCAGTGGTCAACCTGGACGAAACCCCGATGATCATCGCCTACGTATGCAGAGTCTCGAAGTTGTGGATGGTGACTTTGTATGGAATGGCGACTTCGAGTAATTAAACCTTTCGTTATTATGCGTCAGAGTAGATTGAATCCCTACTCTGACGCTATTGTTAGATGCTTTAAACTTTCCTGATACCAGCTATTTAGCAGTATAGTAAACCTTCTTTACTGGGTGAGTTTGGGTCTCTTCTTGGTTGCCGTCAGCCCAGTTCTCCACTTGATCAATAATTTAAAGCTGGTTTGAATACACGAGCATAATTATAATTGCGCTGGTGAGTTGGCCAGACAATCGCTGTTTCTAACAGAGGAAAGTCCGGGCTCCACAGAGCGAGGTGCCAGGTAACCCCTGGGGGGCGTGAGCCTACGGAAAGTGCAGCAGAAAAGATACCGCCGGTTTACCGGTAAGGGTGAAATGGTGCGGTAAGAGCGCACCGCATGGGTGGCAACATTCCATGGCATGGTAAACCCCACCTGGAGCAAGGCCAAATAGGAACCTTTAGTGTTGCTCGCACTGGGTTCGGGTAGGCTGCAAGAGGGTCATGGCGACATGGCTCCCAGATGAATGATTGTCCACGACAGAACCCGGCTTACAGGCCAACTCACTTTTTTCTGCAGCGGATGCAGTTCACGAAATCCTTTCCTGACCATTCGGGTCGCTTGCTAGCAGATCACGCTGCGTTTCTTAATAAATTACTTTAAGTTTTATGCATACCTAATTGTAAATTATGGTCTTTAACTTTTCCATTGGCGGAAAAATGGGGACTTTTCCAGGTTTTCGCCGCATTTAGCTTCATTTTCTACACAAAATTATGCAAACAAGTGCTTGATTTACTTGTCAGAACTCCCTTATAGTGCAAAAAAGTAGCAATAAAGTGGTTAAAAAGTGGGTTAATTGTGGGCTTTCATGGTGAAAGACCCGGGTTGAGGTGAAGCTGTGCTATTTCGCGGATTACATTCAATTACCTTGGATGCGAAGGGTCGTATGGCGATGCCTGCCCGGTTTCGTGGAATTATCGATGAATTTTGCCAGGGCCAGTTGGTGGTTACTATCGATCAGGATGGTGAATCGCTGGTGATTTATCCACTGAACGAATTTGAAGCCATTGAGCGCAAGGTGGCTGCACTTTCCAGTTTTCATCCAGAATCTCGCCGCTTGAAAAACATATTTATCGGTCATGCTACTGAAGTGAATCTTGATGGTAGTGGCCGCATCCTGATTCCCCAGAATTTACGCCAGTTTGTTGGTCTGGATAAAAAGGTGGCGCTGGTCGGTCAGGGCAACAAACTCGCAGTCTGGAATGATGAGGTCTGGAATGAAACACGAGATGGCTGGCTGAAACATAAAGTGGAAGTTGACGATTTGCCGGATGAATTAAAGAACCTCTCCTTGTAGAGCAAGAGAAATGAGTGGATTGCATCAGAGTGTACTGTTGGAGCAGGCCCTGGATGCATTGGTCAAGGATAAAGACGGTTTTTATATTGATGCCACCTTTGGGCGGGGTGGGCATAGCAGGAGAATACTGGAGAGCCTATCAGATCAGGGGCGCTTACTGGTTATCGACAAAGACCCGGAGGCGATAGCCATTGCCAATGAGCTGGCAGCAAAGGATAAACGTGTCATTGTGCATCATGGCAGTTTTGCTGATGTGCAGGATGCGGTACAAGCCCTGAAGATGCAGGGGCGTGTGGCAGGCCTATTGATGGATCTGGGGGTCTCATCACCCCAGCTTGATGATCCGCGCAGAGGGTTTAGTTTTATGAAAGACGGACCTTTGGATATGCGAATGAATACACAGGCCGGGGAATCTGCCGGAGATTGGCTGGCCAGGGCAGATGAAAAAAGTATTGCAGATGTTCTTTATCAGTTTGGGGAAGAGCGTTTTTCGCGACGAATTGCCAGAGCCATCGTCAAGCGCAGACAGGAAAGGACGATAACAAGAACCCTGGATCTGGCTGAGATTATAAAGCAGGCACATCCCAAATGGGAAAAACACAAACATCCGGCAACACGGTCTTTTCAGGCGATCCGTATCTTTATTAACGATGAGCTGAAAGATCTTGAGCAGACCTTGCCGAAATTACTGGATGTTTTGATGCCGGGAGGACGTCTGGTTGTGATCAGTTTCCATTCACTGGAAGACAGGCTGGTGAAGCGTTTTATACAAAATGAAGAGAAGGGTGACAGCTACCCGGCAGATTTGCCGGTGACGCAAGATTTTCTTAACCCTCGCCTCAGGCACATTGGCAAAGCTCTCAAGGCTGAGGCGGATGAACTGTCGGAAAATATCAGAGCGCGCAGTGCCGTTATGCGTGTTGCTGAAAAGGTTGCCTGATGCCTGTGTTTTCCCAAAAGCAGGAGGCAAACAGAAGAAGAACCAGGCCGGGGAGAGTCTGGTTCGGTTTTACAGTATTGCTCGGTGCGGTGGGCGTGTCTGCATTGAGCGTTGTTTATTCAACACACCAGAGTCGGCATTTATTGAATGAATTGCAGGCGCTGGAAAATGAACGAAATGCCTTGCAGGTTGAATGGGGCCAGTTGCTGCTGGAGCAAAGCAGCCTGATCTCGCAGGGCAGGGTGGAGGATATTGCCAAAGCAGAACTCAACATGGTGATACCAGGTCGGGAAGACATTGTGGTAGTAAAAAGATGAGTGTGTCTCATATAGAAAAAATTCAGGCTTGGAGACTTTATTTTGTCTTCACTGTGATTTTTTCACTTATTGCTGTCACCGCCTGGAAAGTTTTTGACTTGCAGGTTATGAACAATGAAGTGCTGCAAAGGCAGGGAGATGCAAGGACTGTTCGTAATGATGTGATTGCTGCGCACCGCGGCAATATTCTGGATCGCAATGGTCAGCCGCTGGCGATCAGTACGCCAGTACAGTCACTGGCAATCAATCCCAGGGAAATACTCTTGCACCCGGAGCAGTGGGACCAGTTTGCGCTGGCAGTCACAGCTATCGGGCTTAATCCTGATGTACTGCGCACACGCATCGAAGCCAACTCAAATCGTGAATTCCTGTTTCTCAAACGGCGTATTCCGCCGGCAGAAGCCGATCTGGTATTGCGTCATGATTTTGATGGCGTTTGGGCCGAAGAGGAATACAAGCGTTTCTACCCCTTGGGTGAAGTGGCAGTTCATGTAGTAGGTCTGGCCAATAGTGATGAGGTTGGTCAGGAAGGTATTGAGCTGGCCTATGAAGACTGGTTGCAGGGCTCGCCGGGTTCCAGGCAGGTTCTCAAGGATCGCAATGGCGGCATTATCCGTGAAGTAAAAATCAATGAAGTGGCCCAGCCCGGCAATGACCTGATGCTGAGCATTGATTCGCAAATTCAGTTTTTGGCCTACAAGGCCCTCAAGGAAGAAGTGACCCGCCGTTATGCTACGGCAGGATCGGCTGTCGTGCTGGATGTGCAAAGTGGTGAAGTCCTGGCAATGGTCAATCAGCCTTCCTATAACCCGAACAACCGCAACAGTCTGAGTGAGCAACTGGACGGTCTTAAAAACCGCGCAATTGCTGAATCGCTGGAACCAGGCTCCACTGCCAAGGCATTTACGATTACTGCGGCACTAGAAAGCGGACTATTTGATACGCAAAGCATTATCGATACCAGTCCCGGCTATATCCGGGTCGACAGTGCGACTATCCGTGATCCGGTCAATTATGGTGAATCCAATTTGGAAAGAATTCTGACTAAATCATCTCAGGTCGGCGCCACCAAGCTGGCACTTGCCATGGGACAGGAGCCGATGCTGGATATGCTAAGGCGTGTAGGCTTGGGCCAGGCCCCGGGTACGGGTTTCCCGGGAGAATCTGCCGGACTGATTCCCGAACGTTCGCGCTGGAGCAAAACAGAAATAGCCACGCTTGCCTACGGTTATGGCTTTCAGGCTTCGCCCTTGCAGCTTGCCCAGGCTTACATGGTCTTCGCCAACGGGGGTGTTTATAAACCTATTTCTCTGTTGAAGATTGACAGTCCGGATGAGGTTTCCGGTACCCGTGTGATCAGTGAAGAACTGGCTGCCACGGTGACCAGCATGATGGAAGCCGTGGTGGCACCCGGAGAAGGTGGTACCGGAACCCGAGCCTATATTCCAACACATCGTGTGGCTGGTAAAACGGGAACAGCCTGGTTCTACGATGTTCAAAATGGTGGTTATGATGAGGAGAATTATATCTCGCTGTTTGCCGGTTTTGCGCCCGTAACCAATCCGAGAATTGTTACGGTTGTAACGATTCATGAGCCACAGGGAGAAGAGTACGGTGGCGGTCAGGTCGCTGCACCGGTATTTGCAGAAATTACTGCCGGCGCGTTGCGCATCCTGAATGTGCCGCCGGATCTGCTACCAGTCAGCAACGGCGAGCTAAGTGCCGCCAATAGCGATGCAGTTCGTGTCAGCATGTCGGAGACAGGGCGATGAATACGGCGCAGAGCATGTCGGAACAGATGAGTCTGTCCCTCTTGCTGGAAGGAGAACTCAAGATCCCCAAAAAGCTGGATGTTGTCCTAACCGGTATTGAGCTCGACAGTCGCAGGATAGAAGCCGGCGACCTATTTATCGCCTGCAAGGGGGCGAACTTTGATGGCAGGGACTTCGTTAATGAAGTTGTCACCAAAGGTGCCGCGGCTGTGCTGGTGGAAAAAGGGGATTTGTGGCAAGAAATTTCAACGGTAAATAATGTGCCGGTGGTCCCGGTCGATAAGCTGGCCTGCAGGCTGAGTAAAATCGCAGCAACATTTTTTGCCAATCCCGCCCGGCATCTCAATCTGATTGGGATAACCGGAACTAATGGTAAAACCAGTATTTGCCAGTTTCTGGGTCAGTGTTTTACTAGCCTGGGCCATGTCTGTGGTGTCAGCGGAACTCTTGGCTACGGGCTCTTCGGTCAGGGCAATCAACAGATGTCCGCCGATTCTCCCGGAACAACGCCGGACTCGATTGCCGTGCAACGAATTTTTAGTGAACTGCTCAAGGCCAAAGCAGACACCATGGTGATGGAAGTGTCCTCGCATGGTCTCAAGCAGGGACGGGTCTGTGTCGATGAATTCGACATAGCCATTTTTACCAATCTGACACGCGATCACCTGGATTACCACGGTTCCATGCATGCCTATGGCGAAGAGAAGCTGAAACTCTTCAGTGGCGCGCGCCTGTCAACAGCAGTAGTCAACATGGATGATCTGTTCAGTGCTGTCATCCTCAAGAATCTGTCTAAACGCGTGAACAGTTTTACCTACAGTTTGCGTGATCGTCGTGCAGATGTTTTCCCCGAAAATGTCGCGTTCACCCGGCACGGTTTTGAGCTGGATATTGTCAGCCCCTGGGGAGAGGGAACACTGCAAACGGGTCTGCTGGGGTCTTTTAATATCAGTAATCTACTGGCTGTGCTGACCACAGTATTGGCCAATGAAATGCCCAGGGGAAAGTTTACTTTTGAAGAGTTGCTGAAGCTTGTAGCTGGCGTGCAACCGGTAAAAGGTCGCATGGAATTAATTGGAGAGAAGTCAGTCGCCGTGGTTGTTGATTACGCACATACACCTGATGCACTCAAAAATGCCTTGCAGGCTCTGCATGAACATTACAAAGGAAAAATCTGTTGTGTTTTTGGCTGTGGTGGAGAAAGAGATCCGGGTAAGCGTCCGATGATGGCCCGTATAGCCGAGCGTCTGGCAGATAAGGTGATGGTGACTGATGACAATCCCCGGCAGGAATCGTCCGAGCAGATTATTAAGCAAATCCTCTCAGGTTTCAGTGATAGCGAAAAAGTCCGTGTGGAGAGTGATCGGGCCAAAGCCATTGAACTGGCAATCAATGAAGCCGAGCCCGGTGATGTGGTTCTGATTGCCGGTAAAGGTCATGAGGAATATCAGGATGTCGGAGGCAAGCGCATGCTGTTCAGTGATGTGAAGCAGGCACGGGTTTCATTAAGCAAACGTTTTCCAGAATCAGGTTGAGCATGTGATCAGGGAAATGCGTTTACAGGAAATTCAGGAATTGACGGGTGGCAGCTTGAGTAAAGCAGATGTCAGCTTCAATGCTGTGTCTATCGACAGCAGGACACTTGCCGCCGGTAATTTATATGTCGCCATCAAGGGTGAGCACTTCGACGGGAATGATTTTGTTGCCGAGGCAGAAAAAAAGGGGGCAGCTGGCGCAATAATCAACAGAGAAACGGAGACCGCTCTACCTACCTTGCAGGTAAAGGATACGCGTCTCGCACTGGGAAAAATCGGCCTGCATAACCGGCTCCTGAGTCAGGCAAAAGTGCTGGCCTTAACTGGTAGCCAGGGCAAAACCACCGTCAAGGAAATGACAGCCAGTATTCTGGCTGTGAGTGGCAAGGTGCTGAAGACTAAAGGCAATCTGAACAACGATCTTGGGGTGCCTCTGACCCTGCTGCAGCTAGAGGCCGAGCATGAATTTGCCGTGATTGAGCTGGGAGCCAATGCGCCAGGCGAAATTGCCTACAGTTCTGCTTTTGTCAGGCCTCAGGTAGCGCATATCACCAATGTGGCGCCAACGCATCTGGAAGGTTTTGGTGACCTTGATGGTGTGGCCAGGGCCAAAGGAGAAATCTGGGAAAGCCTTGATGAAACAGGCATCGCTGTGGTCAATCTGGATGATGCTTATGCCGGCCAATGGATTGAGCAACTTAAAGGGAAAAGACTGGTGACGATCAGTGCGCTGGGTAAAAGCACTGCCGATTTCAGGGTAGCAGCACTTGAATTTAACGATGCCATGCACTCGCAGTTTATCTTGCATACCCCTGTCGGAGAGCTGTCGATAAAGCTGGCGTTGCCGGGTCATCACAATGTTTCCAATGCTCTGGCCGCTGCGGCCTTGAGCATACAGGCGGGAGCCGGTCTGTCGGCAGTCCAGCAAGGGCTGCAAAACATGCAGCCAGTCCCCGGGCGAATGACCCTTCGTAAAGGCTTCAAGCAAGCCGTCATTATTGATGATTCCTACAATGCCAGCCCGAGTTCGTTTCAGGCCGCCATTGATGTATTGGCGAGGCAACTGGGTACAACAATTATTGCCATGGGAGACATGGCAGAGCTGGGTTCGTATACCGATGAAGCTCATCGGGAAATCGGAACTTATGCGAGACAAAAAGGCATCGATTTACTTTACACCATTGGCAGCAGCTCACAGCTGGCAACCGAAAGTTTCGGTAAAGATGCCAGGCATTTTACTCAAATGGATGCACTGGCACAGCATCTGATGTCCCTGCTTGACCCAACGGTAACCTTGTTGATCAAGGGTTCGCGCAGTGCGGGGATGGACAAGCTGGTTTCCACCTTAACCCAGGAAGGAGATTAACCGCTCATGTTACTTTGGCTGACAAATTATCTGGCGCAATTTAATTCCGGTTTTACGGTTTTTGAATACCTGACCCTGCGTGGCATTCTCGGGGTACTCACAGCCCTGTTAATTTCGCTGTTTATTGGGCCCTATGTCATCAGACATCTGAATTATCGACAGATAGGCCAGGTGGTTCGTGATGACGGACCGCAGACCCATTTAAGCAAGGCCGGGACACCAACGATGGGAGGTGCGCTGATTCTGATCAGCATCGTTATTGCCAGTCTGCTGTGGTCGGACCTGAGTTCAGCCTATGTCTGGACAGTACTATTCGTGACAGTTGGATTCGGTGTTATCGGCTGGGTTGATGATTACCGAAAAATCTTTGAAAAAAATCCGAAGGGGCTGAGTCCTGGTTGGAAGTATTTCTGGCAGTCGATCATTGGTTTTACGGCTGCCTGCTATCTCTACTGGCATGCAGTCACGCCAGCAGAAACAGCTTTCATCGTCCCGTTTTTTAAGGACGTTGCACTCGAGCTGGGTCCCTTTTATGTATTTATCGCTTATTTTTTCATCGTTGGTTTCAGTAATGCCGTAAACCTGACCGATGGCCTGGACGGTCTGGCCATTCTGCCAACCGTGATGGTAGGCAGTGCGCTGGGCATTATTGCGTATCTGGTTGGCAATACGGAATTTTCAGCCTACCTGAATATTCCCTATATCGCAGGCACCGGAGAACTGGTTGTTTTTTGTGGCGCCATGGCAGGAGCCGGCCTTGGTTTCCTGTGGTTTAACACTTACCCGGCACAGATATTTATGGGCGATGTCGGAGCTCTGGCGCTGGGAGCTGCGTTGGGCGCTGTTGCGGTAATTGCCAGGCATGAAATTGTGCTGGTCATCATGGGCGGTATTTTTGTGATGGAAACATTGTCGGTCATTTTACAGGTGGCATCCTTCAAGTTGACTGGGCGGCGTATTTTCAGAATGGCGCCCCTGCATCATCACTTTGAATTGAAAGGCTGGCCTGAACCACGGGTGATTGTCCGATTCTGGATTATCACCATTATTCTGGTCCTTTTCGGTCTGGGCACACTGAAGCTGCGATAGGAGTTTTGTAGAAAAGTCATGCAAACCGCGCTACACAGAAACAGAAAAGTCATTGTCGGTCTCGGCCAGACAGGGCTTTCCTTTGCGCGCTATTTGCAGCGGCAGGGTGAGAGTTTTCGAATTGTGGACAGTCGTCAGCAGCCGCCCGGATTAGAGGAAGCCAGACAGGCATTTCCGCAGCTTGAGATCGAGTTGGGTGATTTTCAGGAACAGACCCTGCTGGCAGCAGAAGAATTACTGGTCAGTCCGGGAGTGGATTTACGCCAGCCAGTATTCGATAAGGCAAGACAGGCCAAGATTCCCCTGAACAGTGATATCAGCATTTTTGCTGCAAGCATTCAGGCGCCAATTGCGGCGATAACCGGTTCCAATGCCAAAAGCACTGTGGTCAGTTTGCTTGGTGTGATGGCAGAGCGGGCAGGTCTGGATGTTGCGGTGGCCGGCAATATTGGTAAGCCGGTTCTGGACCTGCTCGACGAAAAAGAGCGTCAGCTGTATGTCCTGGAGATTTCCAGTTTTCAACTGGAAAGCACTCATGAGCTTGGCGCTGAAGTGGCCTGTATTCTTAATATAAGCACGGATCATATGGATCGCTATGATGCCGAGCAGGAGTATCTGACAGCTAAACAACGAATTTTCCAGAACTGCAAACAGGCAGTTGTGAACCGCGATGATCCCCTGACGTCGTTGGGCATTCCCGCATCGGCAAGACAGTGGAGTTACGGTCTTGATGCCGGCGGTCCTGATGAGTTCGGTCTGCTGGAAGTGGAGGGTGAAACTTGGCTGGCCTTCGATCAGCAGGCATTAATGCCTGCCAGTCAGGTCAAACTCGCCGGTCGGCATAATCTGGCAAATGCACTGGCAGCACTGGCACTCGGTCATGCGCTGGGTCTGGACATGCCGCTCATGCTGGCCGCTTTGCGTGACTTTGCGGGCTTAGCGCATCGCTGTCAGTTTATTGCCGACATTCAAGGCGTTAAATATTACAACGATTCCAAAGGTACCAATGTCGGTGCCAGCATTGCCGCACTTCAGGGCCTGGGTGGAGAAAACAATGTAATACTGCTGGCCGGAGGTCAGGGCAAGGGCGCGAATTTTAGTGACTTGCAGGAGAGCCTATCGCGCCACGCCAAACTGGTCATTGTTTACGGCGAAGATGCAAAACGAATCAGCCTGGCTATATCTCCAGTAGTGTCTGTCACAGCGGTCGACAATCTGCTTGCGGCGGTGGAGTTGGCGCACCAGCAAGCACAGCCAGGAGATATTGTTTTATTGTCACCTGCCTGCGCCAGTTTTGACATGTTTGCGAATTTTGAGGAACGCGGCAGGGTATTTACAGCGGCGGTGGAGGCTCTGCACTGATGGCGACATTGGCGCAACAAGCGTTCAAACGTGAAAGGGAAGTAGTTTACCTGGGCGATCAGGGGCTGATTGTCTGCGTCCTCCTTCTGCTGATATTCGGCCTGATCATGATGACGTCGGCATCAATAGAAATTGCCAGCAGTGATTATGGTGATGCATTTTACTACCTGAAAAAACAGCTGATATTCATGGTGATGGGAGCCATTGCCGGGCTGGTTGTTTTCAATATTCCCATCAAGTTTTATCGCGCCTGGAGTATGCCACTCATGCTGCTGGGGATAGGTTTGCTGATGCTTGTGCTGATGCCGGGGATTGGCAGGGAAGTCAATGGTAGTACACGCTGGCTTAATCTTGGCTTTATGACATTACAGGTCTCCGAGCCGGCAAAAGTGTTCATTGTGATTTTCATTGCTGCTTACCTGAGCAGGCATCATCAATATGTCATCAGTAGCTGGAAAGGATTTGCTACGCCACTGGCTTTTATTGCTCTGCCAGTTTTGCTGCTCTTGAAAGAACCTGATTTTGGTGCGGTCGTTGTGCTCATGCTCTCGGTATTCGGAATGATGTTCCTGGCCGGGGTCAAACTATACCAGTTTGTGTTGTTAATTCTTGCTGCAGGCGGAGCAGGCGCTGCGCTGATTCTGTCATCTTCCTATCGTATTGCGCGGGTCAAATCATTCGTGGCGGCCCTTTCAGATCCTTTTAATGAGGACGTGGTCTTTGGATCCGGATATCAGTTGGCTCAGGCCTTGATAGCGTTTGGTCGGGGAGAATGGTTCGGGGTCGGCTTGGGTAACAGCATTCAAAAACTTTACTTTTTGCCCGAGCCGCACACCGATTTTGTACTGGCAATTATCGCCGAGGAGCTGGGCGTTATTACAGTCATAGCCTTGCTGGCCCTGTTCATGGTGTTTGTCTGGCGAGCCATGCTGATTGCCAGAAAAAATGAACAAAAAGGTGATTTCTTTCCTGCTTATCTTGCTTACGGTATTGCGCTGATTTTCATGGGACAAATCATCATCAATGTCGGTGTAAATATCGGCTTGCTGCCGACCAAGGGTCTGACATTGCCATTTTTAAGCGCTGGCGGTTCCAGCCTGATTACCTGCATGGTAATGGTTGCTCTGCTGCTGAGAATCGATGTTGAAAATTTTGCCAGGGAAAACAACCTGAAAAGGGTGGTAAACCGATGAGCCAGACCAGTGCTAAAAAAGTTCTGATCATGGCCGGCGGTACCGGAGGACACATTTTCCCGGCCTTGAGTATTGCCCGTCACCTGCAATCTATGGGTGTGGTGGTTGAATGGTTAGGCACACGTAAAGGCATGGAGTCTCGTATCGTGCCTGAAACGGATATTCCGATTCACTATATTTCAGTTTCCGGATTACGGGGCAAGAGTCGCTTAACCATTTTGCTCTCGCCCTTCGTAATAACTCTGGCGATCTGCCAGGCGCTGGCAAAGCTGTGGTCCTGTAAACCCTGCTGTGTGCTTGGAATGGGCGGTTTTGTAACTGGACCAGGTGGGGTAGCTGCTTGGATGTTAGGAAAACCATTACTGATTCATGAACAAAATGCGATTGCTGGACTCAGCAACCAGATCCTCAGTCCTCTGGCTACGGTTGTAATGGAGGGTTTTGCTGGAGCCTTCAAGCGTAAGCAGATGCTCAGCAAGCGAAGCTTAATAAGGTTTAAACCTGACAAAGCAATTCATGTTGGTAATCCGTTGCGTAAAGAAGTACTTGACTGTGAGCCACCCGAGAAGCGTTTCGCAGGTAGGGAAGAGCAAAGGATTCGTCTGTTAATTGTAGGTGGTAGTCTCGGCGCCCAGGCTATTAATCGCTTTCTGCCGGAATTTCTTGCTGAATATTCGAACGCAAATAAAGTTGAGCTCTGGCACCAGTGTGGAAAAAATAATCTTGATGATTGTCTGCAAGCCTATAAGCAGGCGGGAATCAATACTGATGAAATCAAGGTGTCGGCCTTTATTGATGATATGGCCCAGGCCTATGCATGGGCTGATGTGGTTCTGTGCCGTGCCGGAGCATCCACGGTATCTGAAATTGCGGCGGTGGGCGTGCCGGCAGTATTTGTGCCATTTCCCCATGCGGTCGATGATCATCAGACAGAAAATGCCCTGATTCTGCAAAAACTGGGAGCAGCATGGATTATTCAACAGCATGAATTAAGTTCGACAAAACTTGCAGACATTCTGGATCGTTTCCTGGCAAATCGAGCACTGATTTTACAGACTGCATTGCTTGCACAGGACGCAGCGAAACCGGAAGCAACAGAGACAGCGGCAGGCTATTGTATGGAGGCCTGTTATGCCTGAGATGCAAAACAAAAAGCTCATCTCCAGCGTGCCTGAAATGAGGCGTATCAGCAATATACATTTTATTGGTATTGGTGGTGCCGGCATGAGCGGTATTGCAGAAGTGCTGCTAAATCAGGGCTACAAGATCAGCGGTTCTGATATTGCGCCAAGTAAAACCTGCGCCAGGCTCGAAAAGCTTGGGGCAAAAATTTATATCGGACATAAAGCCCGCCATGTTGAAGACTCTGATGTGGTTGTTATTTCCAGCGCGGTTAATGAAAGCAACAATGAAATCAGGGCAGCCATCAAGCGCCGCATTCCGATAATCCGGCGCGCTGAAATGCTGGCTGAATTAATGCGTTATCGACATGCAGTTGTCATAGCGGGTACGCATGGTAAAACCACCACTACCAGCATGATTGCCTCAGTTTTTGCACAGGGAAAACTAGACCCTACTTTTGTGATAGGCGGGTTGCTTAACAGTGCCGGCACTAATGCCAAACTGGGTACCAGTAGATACATGGTGGCAGAAGCAGATGAAAGTGACGCATCCTTCCTGCACCTTTTACCAATGATAGCGGTTGTCACAAATATTGATGACGATCATATGCAGACTTACGGAAGTGATTTTGAAAAACTGAAGCGAACCTTTGTGGAGTTTTTACACAACCTGCCTTTCTATGGCTTGGCTGTTTTATGTGCAGATGATCCAGTCATTCAGGAGCTGATGCCACAGGTTTCAAGGCCGATACTGACTTACGGTTTTTCAGAACAGGCCGATTTCAGGATCAAGGAAATATCCCAGCAAAACCAGCATACCAGTTTCAGTGTCAGTAGGCCGGACAAAGGCGAACTATCACTGACCCTGAGTATGCCCGGTGCGCACAATGTGCTGAATGCCACAGCAGCAATTGCGGTGGCAAGCGATCAGGGTCTTTCTGATGAAGACATCATTCAGGGGCTGGAAAGATTTGAAGGTGTGGGCAGGCGTTTCGAGATGCACGGTGAACTTCAGTTTAGCAGAGGTAGTGCCATGCTTGTTGATGATTATGGGCACCATCCCACAGAGGTGGCAGCCAATATCAAAGCCGTGCGGGCAGGCTGGCCAGACAAACGACTGGTGATGATCTATCAGCCACATCGTTACAGCCGTACCCAGGACCTATATGACGATTTCGTCTCCGTTTTGTCTGAGGTTGATTTGCTGCTGATGCTGGATGTCTATCCGGCTGGCGAGAAAGCGATACGAGGAGCGGACAGTAAAAGTCTATGTCGCAGTATCCGGCAGCGCGGACAACTGGACCCGGTATTTGTAAAAGAACTTCAGGAGCTCCCGGCTTTGCTGGATGAGTTACTAGAGGATGGTGATCTGCTGATAACCCAGGGCGCAGGCAGTGTTGGTTTACTGTCTGCCCGTCTGGCACAGGATGGTCTTGCAGGAGACTGGAGCTAAAAGCTATGGCAGACGAGTTTGGCAGAGTTGCAGTTTTGATGGGCGGAGATTCTTCCGAACGGGAGATTTCGCTGCTCAGCGGCAATGCTGTCCTGGAAGCCCTGCTGACCAGCGGAGTTGATGCAATAGGCATTGATACGGGAAAAGACTTTTTTGCAGCCATTAGCGGGGAAATCTTTGATCGGGCTTTCATTATGCTGCATGGCAGTCATGGTGAGGACGGGCGGGTTCAGGCAGTGCTTGATCTGATGAACATTCCCTATACCGGCAGTGGTCACATGGCAAGCGCACTGGCGATGGATAAAGTGCGCAGCAAACTGATCTGGATGGCTCAGGGTTTGCCGACACCTGAATTTGAACTGCTGTATGACAGTACTGACTGGCAAGCTGTCATCGACAGACTTGGCGACTGTTTCGTCAAGCCGGTCAATGATGGTTCCAGCCTGGGGATTAAACAGGCCAATGATCCGGAATCGCTGAAGGAAGCCTTTGAATATGCCTGCCAGTTCGATGATGTGGTAATGGCGGAAAGCAAGATTGAGGGTCCGGAATATACCGTGCCAATCGTGAACAGGCAGGTGCTTCCAGCTATTGAACTGAGGCCTAAGAATGCCTTTTATGATTATGAAGCCAAGTATGAGGCTGATGATACTGAGTACTTGTGCCCCTGTGACCTGAATGATGAAGAGGACCAGAGTATCCGAAGCCTTTCCGGTGAAGCCTATCAGTTGATTGGTTGTGAAGGTTGGGGGCGAGTTGACCTGATGCGTGACAGGGAAGGCACTTTCTGGTTGCTGGAAGTCAATACCGTACCCGGGATGACCAGTCACTCACTGGTACCCAAGTCAGCCAGCGTTGCTGGTATGGATTTCAATACTTTGGTTCTGGAAATACTGAAGGGCAGTTTGCAAAAAGAGGTGCAAGACAGGTGAGTTTGCTCAAGCGCAACAATAAAGGACGGGGAGCCAGTATGCGAAGTCGCCAGCAAAGCAGCAACTTGCAGCGTGTGTTCCCTGTCTTGAAAAAAGCCGTGCTTGCGTCCCTCTTGCTGGCCTTGCTTGCCTTGCTGGGCCTCAATTCCCGGGCTGTTTTTGATGATGTGGCAAGCCAGCGTATTGAGTTTGTCGTGATCGAAGGTGAGCTACTGCGGGTAACTGAAAACGATGTGCAGGCGGCGGTTTTCAATTTTATTAACCGCAGCATGGTGTCGGTAGATCTTGATCAGGTCAAGGCGGCTCTCGAAGGCAATGCCTGGATTAAAAGTGCAAGCCTCCGGCGCAAGTGGCCCAACACCTTGATTGTTGATGTGACAGAAGAAGTGCCAATTGCCCGCTGGGGAGACAGCCAGTTATTGAATCAGGACGGCAACATCTTTTCGCCACCCGTGGTGGATTTGCAACTAAATCTGGCGAAGCTGTCGGGTCCGCCAGGTAGTGAAAAGCGGGTCATGGAGCAGTACCAGGTGTTTAACCAGCTTCTGTATCCGAAAAATATTCGGATAGCCAGCCTGGATCTGAACACTCGGGGAGCCTGGACAGTAAAGCTGATTAATGGAGTGACATTATCTGTCGGCAGTATCAGCCCGGTTATGCGGGTGCGCCGTTTTGCCCGGATCTATGACACTGTGTTTGCCGCTCATATGGCAGACATAGAACGTTTTGATCTGCGTTATGAAGATGGAATAGCCGTAGCCTATAAAACAGCGGCGACAAATGAAGCACTGGTTTTAATGCAGTGATGGGCACTATGAGTAAAAAAGTATGCATGTTAACAAGGTGGGCTCAGCGCGATGAGTAATTTAACGGAAGGAAACATGATCGTCGGATTGGATATCGGCACTTCTAAGGTCGTGGCGATAGTCGGTGAAGTGGATTCTGAAGGCGGCCTGAATATAGTCGGTATCGGACGGCATAAATCCCGCGGTCTCAAAAAAGGCACGGTGGTGAATATTGAATCAACAGTGCAGTCCATACAGCGTGCCATAGAAGAAGCCGAATTGATGGCGGGTTGTCAGATTCACTCGGTGTATGCCGGAATTGCGGGTAAACATATTCGCAGTATGAATTCACATGGCATCGTGGCGATACGTGATAAGGAAGTCTACCCGGCAGATATTGAGCGGGTCATTGATGCTGCGCAGGCAGTTGCCATCCCTGCTGACCAGAAGGTCCTGCACATACTGCCACAGGAATACATTATTGATTCCCAGGAAGGAGTGAAGGAGCCGCTGGGCATGTCAGGGGTGCGACTGGAAGCGAAAGTGCATCTGGTGACCTGTGCCACTAACGCTGCACAGAATATCGAAAAATGTATTCGTCGCTGCGGGCTGGAAACCGATGAAATCATCCTGGAACAACTGGCCTCGAGCTATTCCGTACTGACCGAAGATGAAAAGGAGCTGGGTGTCTGCCTGATTGATATCGGAGGAGGTACGACTGATATTGCCATCTTCACTGAAGGAGCCATCCGCCACACCGGCGTCATTCCGATAGCTGGGGATCAGGTGACCAATGATATTGCCATGGCCCTGCGTACACCAACTGAAAATGCAGAGGAACTAAAAATCAAATATGCCTGTGCCCTTTCACAGCTTGCCAGCCCAGATGAAATGATCAAGGTACCGAGTGTCGGCGACAGGCCTGCACGCGAGCTTTCCAGGCGGGCACTGGCTGATGTGGTTGAACCGCGCTATGACGAATTGTTTCATCTGATCCAGGCTGAACTGCGCCACAGTGGCTTTGAAGACATGCTGGCTGCCGGTCTGGTGTTCACAGGTGGAACCAGCAAGATGGAGGGAGTGGCCGAGCTTGCTGAAGAAATTTTTCATATGCCGGTGAGGGTAGGAATGCCTTATGAAATCAGCGGTCTGGTCGATATCGTTCGTAACCCTACCTATTCAACCGGTGTGGGTTTATTGATGTATGGGCTAAAACAGCATCAGGAAAAACAGGGGGGCAGGGAGAAAGGATTTTCGGGGATCAATATTTTCGACAGGGTAAAACGATTTTTTAGCAGTGAAGATTGAAGGTCATTTTTTTTATAACGAGTTTTAACTTACGGTAGAAAAGAGGGGTAATACTATGTTTGAGATCATTGATAATATTGCGCAAAACGCAGTAATAAAGGTGATTGGTGTCGGTGGTGGCGGAGGGAATGCTGTCCATCATATGTTGAGTAACAGTATCGAAGGTGTAGAGTTTATCTGTGCCAATACTGATGCTCAGGCACTTGAAAAAATCAACACAAAAATGAACCTGCAGCTGGGTAACAACGTCACCAAGGGGCTTGGGGCGGGTGCCAACCCAGAGCTTGGCCGGCAAGCAGCAATTGAAGACAAGGACCGTATTCGTGAAATTATTTCCGGTGCAGACATGGTCTTCATTACCGCAGGTATGGGAGGCGGAACAGGCACGGGTGCAGCACCTGTTGTTGCAGAAATTGCTCGTGAAATGGGTATATTGACGGTTGCCGTAGTAACCAAGCCCTTCCCTTTTGAAGGCCGCAAACGTATGGCTATAGCGGAAAAAGGAATCAAGGAGCTGGAAGAGCACGTTGATTCTTTAATCACCATTCCAAATGAAAAATTGATGGATGTGCTGGGCAAAGGCGCTACGCTGCTGGATGCATTCAAATCAGCCAATGATGTTCTTTTGGGGGCAGTAAAAGGGATAGCAGATCTGATTACGCGACCGGGCATGATCAATGTGGATTTTGCAGACGTCAGTACAGTGATGTCTGAAATGGGCATGGCCATGATGGGAACAGGTATCGCTAAAGGTGAAAGCCGTGCTGTAGAAGCTGCTCAAGCTGCTATCTGCAGTCCTCTGCTTGAAGATATTAACCTGCAAGGTGCCAGGGGTATTTTAATTAATATCACTGCCAGTGAGGGCCTGACACTGGGAGAATTCTCTGAAGTTGGTGACACCATTTCCGAGTTTGCTTCCGATCAGGCAATTGTGGTGATCGGCACAGTGATAGATTCGTCGATGGAAGATGATATCTGTGTCACGGTCGTTGCAACGGGGCTGGGTGCTCAGGGTATGGAACAGCGGCCGACCAAGGTTGTGGATAACACCAAAAAGGCCACTGTTGATTTTAACTCGCTGGACCGACCTGCGGTAATGCGTAAAGCCGGCAGTGTGGCTCTTGAAAGCGAAAAGGCTGAGGAGAAACCGGTGCTGGCAAAGGCTGCCGGTGCTGAAACGGATATGGATTATCTGGATATCCCGGCTTTTTTGAGAAAACAGGCGGATTAAAGGAACTTATGGCGGGACTACTGTCTTACTTACAATACTCGCTAAAAAAGCAGTTTACTGACCCCTAACTGCTTGGGATAGTACGATGAGTTTGTTAAGATTGCCCGCTTATATGGAGCAGCCAGTATCGCTAGCCAAAACGATGACAAGACGAGTTGAATAAATGATTAAACAGAGAACCCTGAAGAATGTCATTCGCGCCACAGGTGTCGGTTTGCATACAGGGGAAAAAGTTTATTTGACTCTGAAACCGGCTCCGGCTGATACCGGGATTATCTTTACCCGCGTCGATCTGGACCCGCCTGTCCAGATACCGGCCCTGGCTGACAAAGTAGGTGATACCACCCTTTCCTCTACCCTGGTAGAGGGCGACATCAGAATTTCTACCGTAGAGCATCTGATGTCAGCCATGTCAGGTCTGGGTATTGATAATGCCTATGTGGATGTCAGCGCGCCGGAAGTTCCGATCATGGACGGCAGCGCAGGTCCTTTTGTGTTTTTGATACAGTCAGCGGGTATTGAGGAACAGGATGTTCCCAAGAAATATATCCGAATCACCAAAGAGCTCAGTGTGGAGCAGGATGATAAAAAAGTAAGCCTCAAACCATTCAGTGGTTTCAAGGTCAGTTATACACTGCTCTATGATCATCCTGTTCACCGTAAGCACACCAAGCATGGCTGTATCGATTTCTCCAGCACCTCCTTTGTTAAAGAAGTCAGCCGGGCCAGAACTTTTGGCTTCATGCATGAATTCGAAGCGCTGAGGAACCGTAACCTCGCGCTTGGAGCCAGCATGGATAATGCAGTGGCTGTGGGTGATTACCGTGTTCTTAATGAAGACGGTCTGCGTTATGAGGATGAATTCGTCAAACACAAGATACTCGACTCCATCGGAGACCTCTATTTATTGGGCAAGAGCCTGATTGGCGAATTTTCCGGATACAAATCCGGCCACGCTCTAAATAATGCCTTATTGCGCAAATTACTGGCTAACGAAGATTGCTGGGAAATTGTGACCTTCGACACGGAAGAAGAGGCGCCAATTTCCTACCTTAGACCCCAGTTCGCCTAATAGTCCAAGGCGTGGCCGCTTAGCTCGCCAGGCCTTGGAGTAAGAGGCTTTAATGGACATGCAGGTGATTTAGTGGTTAACTCCCCGTTTTCGTCCGCAGGTTTACAGACAACAGTTACAGCACCCTCGATTTTCGATGAAAATTATCATTGTTGACCAAAAGCATGGTGATACCAAATCCCTGGTAATCAAGGGATGGATGCGTGTGCTCTTTACCTTCTGTTTCCTGGGCTTGCCGGTGGTACTTGGCTATTACGGCTACCAGTTCAGTGCCGGTAAAAATGCCGAAATCTACAGTGGTGAAGCAGCCCAGGCTTGGGCTGACAAGCTGGTTGAGCAGGAACAGGAAGTCCGACGTATCCGGGAAGAAGCCCTTGCACAGCTACAGGCATTAACCTTGCGACTTGCCAACCTGCAGGCCCGCCTGCTGCGGCTGGATGCCCTGGGTGAACGACTGACCAGTATCAGTCAGCTGGAAGACAATGGAGAATTCAATTTCAGTCAGGAGCCGGCGCTGGGTGGTCCTGAGCTGGGCCTGGATGATAGCGGGTTTGGCCTGCAATCATTTGATTTAATTGAAGAAATTGACCGACTGAGTCAGCAGATCGAAGATCGTCAGCAGCAGTTGGAGATTCTCGATACGGTGCTTTCTGACCGGCAGATCCAGCAGGAAGCACTGCCCGCCGGCCGTCCCGTCAGTACTGGCTGGGTTTCATCCAACTTCGGTCGTCGCATAGATCCCTTTACCGGCGAGCTTGCCTGGCATGGCGGGGTGGACTTTGCCACCGGTGATACGGGTGTTGAAGTCAGCTCGGTTGCTTCCGGCATTGTCACCTTTGCCGGTGAGCGTTATGGCTATGGCCAGCTGGTTGAGGTCAACCACGGCAACGGTTATGAGTCACTCTATGCCCATAACCAGGAAATTCTGGTGAATGCCGGTGATATCATCAAAAAAGGTCAAATCGTGGCTCTCTCCGGCAGTTCCGGACGTTCCACCGGCCCTCACGTCCATTTCGAGATCCACAAGAATGGCCGGGTAATAGACCCTGCCTCTTATATCAACCGCACCAATCGGTGACTCTCCCTCTGTAAACGGAGCGATCAGAAGAATCCTGCCTGATCGGTTTTCCCCTGTTGTCTGAAATGAATTAACTGGCCTCAAGGCTAAAGCTATTAGCAAAGTGGAAATGTAGTCGATATGTTGACAAAAATTTTTGGAAATAAAAATCAGCGTGAAATCAAGCGCTTGAATAAAGTTGTAAAGCAGATCAATGAGCTGGAAGCAGACATGCAGGCTCTTTCTGATGAACAGTTACGGGCCAAAACGGCTGAATTCAAGTCGCGTTATGAGGAAGGTGCAAGCCTGGATGATCTCCTGGTAGAAGCGTTTGCGACAGTGCGTGAAGCCAGTGTCCGGGTACTGAAGATGCGTCATTTTGATGTTCAGCTTATCGGTGGCATGGTGCTGCATCAGACCAAGATTGCTGAAATGCGCACCGGTGAGGGCAAGACACTGGTGGCTACACTACCAGCCTATCTCAATGCCATTACTGGCCTGGGTGTTCATCTGATTACCGTCAATGATTATCTGGCAAGCCGAGATGCCCAATGGATGGGCCCGCTTTATGAGTTTTTGGACATGCGTGTCGGTGTGGTGGTTCCCGGGCAGGACGCTGAGAGCAAACGGGCAGCCTATCAGGCGGATATTACCTATGGCACGAATAATGAATTCGGTTTTGATTACCTTAGAGACAACATGGCATTCCGCCTGGAAGACCGTTTCCAGCGAGAACGTTATTTTGCGATTGTCGATGAGGTGGACTCGATCCTCATCGATGAGGCACGAACTCCCTTGATTATTTCAGGCGCCATCAAGGACAGTGGCAAGCGTTACCAGGCTATCAATGCACTGGTGCCGAGTTTGAAAAAAGGGGAAAAGGGCAAGGAAAAATCCCAGATTGAGCGACGCATTGAAGGTGAGGAAGTCATTGACGGGGATTTTGTGGTCGATGAAAAAACCCGCCAGGTGGAACTGACAGATAGCGGCCATGAGAAAATTGAGAAACTGCTGGTCAGTAAAGGCATGCTGGGAGAAGGCGAAGACCTTTATTCGGCAACCAACCTGAGCCTCTTGCATCAGGTTCAATCGGCACTGCGTGCGCACTATTTGTATCATCGGGAAGTTGAGTACATCGTACAGGATAACCAGATTGTTCTGGTCGATGAACACACAGGCCGAACCATGCCGGGCAGGCGTCTTTCTGAAGGTCTGCATCAGGCCATTGAGGCGAAAGAAGGCGTGCCGATTCAGAACGAAAGTCAGACTCTGGCTTCTACTACCTTTCAGAATTATTTCCGGCTCTATGAAAAACTGGCCGGCATGACGGGTACGGCAGATACCGAAGCCTTTGAGTTTCATCAGATTTATGGACTGGACGTGGTGGTAATTCCAACCAATATGCCCATGATCCGAGACGATGCCAATGACCTGGTGTTCCTGAGCATGCAGGAAAAATTCAAAGCCATCGTTAAAGACATCATTGCCTTTCGTGAAAAGGGTGCGCCGATTCTGGTTGGTACGGCCAGCATTGATACCTCGGAAATTCTCTCGAAATTTCTGAATAAGGAAAAGATTGAGCACCAGGTTCTGAACGCAAAATACCATGCCAGAGAAGCTGAAATTATCGCCCAGGCAGGAAGGCCGGGAACAGTAACCATTGCCACCAACATGGCCGGTCGTGGAACGGATATCGTATTGGGCGGTAACTGGGAAGCGGAACTTAAAGCGCTGGAAAATCCAAGCGAAGAACAGATCAGCAAGATCAGATCGGAGTGGGAAAAACGCCATCAGCAGGTGCTTGATGCTGGTGGTTTGCACATTATTGGAACCGAACGTCACGAATCCAGACGTATTGATAACCAGTTACGCGGTCGAGCCGGTCGCCAGGGTGACCCGGGCTACTCACGATTTTACCTGTCACTGGATGATAACCTGATGCGTATTTTTGCCTCAGAGCGTGTGAGCAATATTATGCGGCGTCTTGGCATGGAAGAAGGCGAGGCTATTGAACATCGCATGGTGACCAACTCCATTGAAAAGGCCCAGCGCAAAGTGGAAGGGCGTAACTTTGATATCCGTAAACAATTGCTCGATTACGATGATGTCGCCAATGATCAGCGGCAGATTATTTACCAGCGCCGTAATGAGCTGATGGAAGAAGCAGATATTTCCGATGTCATTGCGGATATGCGTGAAACTGTGGTTAACCAGGTTATCAATAGCCATATTCCACCACAGAGTGTTGAGGAGCAATGGGATATTCCCGGTCTGGAAAATGCATTGTTGGTTGAATTCGGGGAATCCCTACCGGTTCAGCAATGGCTTGATGCAGACAAAACCCTGTATGAGGAGTCACTGCGGGAAAGAATAGTAGCGGCTGTGGCTGAGTCCTACGCCGCTAAATGTGCCGAAGTCGGCCCGAACATGAAAATTTTTGAGAAGCAGATTACCTTGCAAATTCTGGATACGCTGTGGAAGGAACACCTGTCGCAAATGGACAGTCTCCGACAGGGAATCGGGCTGCGTGGTTATGCCGGGAAAAACCCCAAGCAGGAATACAAGCGGGAAGCCTTCGTTATTTTTGAAGAACTGCTCGACAATATCCAGTATGAAGTTATCAAGTTCCTCAGCCATGTAAAAATCCAGAAGAAAGAAGAACTGGATGCAATTGAGAAAAAACGCCAGGAGGAACAGCAACAGGAGCAGACTACACTGACGCATCAGTCTGCCAGCATGATGGATAATACTGCCCAACAGGACGCTCAAGCAGCTACCCAGCCTGCCCAGCAGGCACCTTTTGTACGTGAAGGTGAGAAAGTAGGACGCAATGAACCCTGTCCTTGTGGGAGTGGGAAAAAATATAAGCAATGTCATGGTAAATTGGCTTGAGAGCAGCCCTGCAAGCTTCGCTCGCGGCGCGCTAAGAAAACTTTTGAATGTCGTAACAGAAGCCTTATAGCTCTATTGTATTAATGTGGAATTGACGTGAGTGAACAGGATATAAAAATTTTTCCGGTGCCCGGCATCAGAATGTCGGCTGTGTCTGCCGGAATCAAAAAAGCTGGCTGGCTCGATGTGGTACTGTTTGAATTGTGTGAAGGGGCTACAGTTGCTGGTGTCTATACACAAAACGCCTTCTGTGCAGCACCGGTGCAAGTGACCCGTGATCATAATTCAGCTGCCCAGCCACGTTATCTGCTGATTAATACCGGAAATGCCAATGCTGGAACCGGTCAGGCTGGTGTGCAGGATGCTTTGCATTGTTGTGAAAAACTGGCTTTAGCCACCGGATTGACAACCCAGCAGGTATTGCCTTTTTCAACGGGAGTGATTGGTGAAGCCTTGCCAGTTGAAAAAATTACCGCGGTTTATGCCCAAGCGCTAGCTTCTCTGAGCGAACAAAATTGGACAGCAGCGGCGCAGGGCATCATGACAACCGATACGGTTCCCAAATTCTCATCACGTCAGATCTCTATTGCCGGCAATAAACTGACAGTCACTGGTATTGCCAAGGGTGCTGGCATGATCAAACCCAATATGGCGACAATGCTGGGATTTATTTTTACGGATGCAAAAATCGATAAAGCGACACTGCATGAGATTAACCTTGCTCATGCCAATCGTTCTTTCAATCGCATTACCGTGGACGGCGACACCTCGACCAATGATTGTTGTATGCTGGCTGCCAGCGCTCAGGGCGAACTCGATTATGCCGCTTTAAGCGATACGGACAAAGCCAAAGTAGATGCCGTCTTTCAAGACGTCTATCAGGATCTGGCTCAGGCAATTGTGCGGGATGGTGAAGGAGCCAGCAAATTTGTCACCATTGATATCAGTGAAGGGCTTGAGAACTCAGAATGCCTGCGCTTGGCCTATGCCGTTGCTGAATCGCCGCTGGTGAAGACAGCCCTGTTTGCATCCGATCCCAACTGGGGAAGAATTCTGGCTGTTGTCGGCAGAGCCGGTATCCCGGATCTGGATATCAGTCAGGTTTCCATTTTTCTCGATGATGTCTGTATCGTTGAGAACGGTGGCAAGTCACCAGCTTACACGGAAGCTGCCGGCCAGGCAGTAGTGAGCCAGTCGGCATTCGCTATCAGGATCGTGTTAGGCAGAGGGGATGTATCGGAACGTATCTGGACCTGCGACCTGTCCTATGATTATGTCAAAATTAACGCTGAATACCGCAGCTGAAGTTCATGTCACAAACCATTCATGTTGCCGTTGGCATTATATTCAATGCCGCTGAGGAAGTACTGATTGCCTTTCGTGATCCGAGCAAACATCAGGGAGCTTTGTGGGAGTTTCCGGGTGGGAAACTCGAGTCCTCGGAAAACGTACAGGCAGCTCTGCGACGGGAACTGTCCGAGGAACTGGGCCTGTCACTGGGGACAGATGACTCATCCATAAAATCACTGTTAAAGATTGAGCATGATTACGGTGACAAGCGGGTTTTACTGGATGTATGGGAAGTCCTGGATTTTGAGGGTGAGGCTCATGGCCGGGAAGGACAAGGCATTCGCTGGGTCGCAATCAAGGATCTGTCTGAGTATCAGTTTCCGGCAGCCAATCAACCCATTGTTGAATTGTTAAGACAACGTTTACCTACCGCTCATCCTTGAGATCTTCCCAGTCATCAGGCGGTTCTTCGGCTGGAATGCTGTTTCTTTCATTTGCCCAGTCGCCAAAATCAATCATCTGGCAACGTTTTGAACAGAAAGGGCGGTACTTTTCTTCCTCAATCCAGGGGACTGTTTTTCCACATTGTGGACAGCTAGTCTCCTCAATGTCTCTGTTGGGCGAGTTCTTGGTAATGCTCATGAAGTTGTCTTACCTTGTCTTTGAGTTCACTCAGAGAGCCACTGTTATCAATTACATCATCTGCCTGTGACAATCGTTGCTGGCGTGGAATCTGTGCCGCAATAATGCCCTCGGCAACTGACCTCTCAGTCTGATCACGTTGCATGACCCGTTCAATTTGCAGGTTTTCTTCGCAGTCTACCACCAGAATCCGATTGACAAAGTCATAGTGCTGACTCTCGATCAGCAATGGCACGACCACAATAGCATAGCTTGAGCGAGACGCTGCCAATTGCTTCCGGGCAAGACTCCTGATCTGGGGATGCAGGAGGTCTTCCAGCCACTGCTTTTGGGCTGAATCGGCGAAAATAATATGCCGCAGTCTGCTTCGGTTTAGTTCGCCACTGGGCAGCAGAATTTCCGGGCCAAAATATTTGGCTATTTTGTGCAGGTTTGGGCTGCCGGCTTTGACCAGTTCACGGCTGATCTGGTCGGTATCAATAACGCTAATACCAAGTTCGGCAAATATACGGCTGACTTGCGTTTTGCCACTGCCGATTCCACCCGTCAGGCCGATGGTTAGAGGCAATGTGGGGCCAGGGTTCATTGTTACATTAACAACGAATTGTAGGCCTGGGAAATTTGCTCCCCCCAGAGCAGCGCAATAAATCCGGCACCTGCCAGATAGGGGCCGAAGGGAATGGGGATATTTTTATCCTGACCACGGAACAGGATCAGTGAAATTCCAACGATGCTACCGACAAAAGCAGACAACAAAATAATCTGTGGCAATGCCTGCCATCCCATCCAGGCACCAAGCGCAGCAAGCAACTTGAAGTCACCCTGTCCCATACCTTCTTTGCCAGTCAATAATTTAAATGCCCAGTACACACACCAGAGTATCAGGTAACCAGCGATAGCCCCAATAACCGCTGCATCCAGTGGCACAAGCAGGCCAAAGTAATTCACGATGAGACCGAGCCAGAGCAGGGGAAGACAGATATCATCGGGCAGTAACTGATGATCAAAATCTATCATGCTCAGTGCTATCAGCGACCAGGTAAGTATCAGTACAGACAGGCTCAGCCAGGTAAAACCGAAGCCAAGTACCACCAGCATGGAAAGCAGACCGGTAGCAGCTTCAACCAGTGGATAGCGTAGAGAAATTTTCCCCCGGCACTGTTTGCATTTGCCGCCCTGCAACAGAAAGCTCAGTACCGGAATATTTTCCATGGCAGTGATCTCATGCTGACAGTGCGGGCAATGCGAAGCGGGGCTTGCCAGATTGAAAACAGACTGGCTTGCTGCAGCCTCTGCATTTTCTTCCAGTTCCAGAAATTCATGGCATTGCTGGGTCCATTCACGTTGCATCATGATGGGCAGTCGGTAAATCATAACGTTGAGAAAGCTGCCGATAATCAGCCCCAAAAGCAGGGCAAAGATTGGAAGGGCTACCGGAAAAGTAGCAAAAAATGCAGCTACATTCATATTGTCGGCTTGCTAGACAACGGAACCGATCTGGAAGATCGGCATGTACATCGCAATCATCAAGCCACCGACCAGCACACCGAGAACAGCCATTATCAGGGGCTCCATCATGGCAGTGAGGCCGTCGACGGCGTTGTCGACCTCGGCTTCATAGAAAGTTGCACACTTATCCAGCATGGAGTCCAGCGCACCGGATTCTTCACCGATGGACACCATCTGTATCACCATGATGGGAAACAGATTGGTTGATTTGATGGCCTGGGTTAACTGAATACCTGTCGTGACGTTATCGCGAACACGCAAACTGGCATTCTTGTAAACAATATTACCGGTGGCGCCAGCTACTGAATCAAGAGCATCGACCAGAGGCACACCAGAAGCAAAGGTGGTCGCCAGGGTTCGGGTGAAACGTGCCAGTGCTGAACTTTTGACAATATCACCAAAAACAGGGGCCTTCAGGGACAAACGTTCGAGGAATTCCGCGAAAGATTTTGAGCGGACTTTGGCTTCCTTGAAGGCAAAGCTGGCGATGCCGAGGCCGACCAGAATATAAAGCCACCAGGCGATAGCGAAATCGGATATGCGCATGACATACTGGGTAAAGATCGGCAGTTCAGCGCCAAAACTTGAAAAGGTTTCTGCGAACTGGGGTACCACTTTCACCAGCAGGATACCGGTCACTATGATGGCC